>Ga0302137_1000355_pt1 | contig 19559 bp, 12 predicted proteins | sample CBN3_SCM_MG_FD_203127 | JGI IMG/M metagenome (GOLD analysis project Ga0302137, IMG submission 203127) | Marine microbial communities from Western Arctic Ocean, Canada - CBN3_SCM | ecosystem: Environmental > Aquatic > Marine > Oceanic | place: Canada: Western Arctic Ocean | collected 2017-09-15 | reverse complement strand
TGCAGCAAATGTGACGAGCGTCACAAGCGGAGTCTCGGTGGCTGCCCAAGCCATGGCGGCGCCCATGAACGGCGCGGTGCATGGTGTTGCAAGCACAGCTGTCATGATGCCAAAGAGAAATGATCCGGCCAGGGTGTCGTGCCGCGGGCTCACCATGTAGACCGCCGAAGGAAGTCGGACCGAGAAGAGGCCGCACATGCCCACTGCCATGCCTGCAATAATCAGACCGATGGCGATCGTGAAGAGTGGGTATTGGAACAACTGATTGCTTGCAGTGAATCCAGTGAGTAACGCAATCGCGAGTCCGATTCCAATCCAGAATCCGATGACCCCAAGGCTCATTGCGCCGCCGAGCATGAGCGTTCGTCCACGGTTACCAGCGGAGCTCGAAATAGCCATGATTTTCAGTGGAATAACAGGAAGCACGCAGGGCGTCAGATTCAAAAGAAATCCGCCAAGCGCTGCGACGATGAGCAGCAAGAGCACGCCAAGTGCGCCATCGGTATCGAGCCCAAACTTAACAAGACCAAAGGCGTTGAACTCAACATCTATGTCGGAGAGGTCAGGGGCATCCTGGCCACTTCGAATACTGGCAAAGACGGTTCCGTCAAACTGATCAAAGTCGGGTTCAGTGGCGGGCGTGTTGCCCGCGAGATCTGCAATCGACACAATTGAAATCGGTACCGAGATGCCATAGTCAAGCCAACGCTGCGAGGGTTCTTCGCCCGCAGGTGGGGGCTCTGGCGTCGGGGCAAGGCAATGGGTTGGGTCGCAGGCTTGAAAGACGACGCGCACGTTGAGCATCACGTCTCCGAGCGCGGCGTCCTGCGGCACCGTAATCGGCACGTACGCGATGGCTCTGCCCTCAAAGACGTTGTACGGAACGTCCGGCCCAGCGAATGTGACGATTATTTCGTGAGGCGTAGGCCACTGAATCCAGTCCATCTGGGGGATGAGACGGTCATTCAAGGACGAGATGTGGATGGAGGTGGCGATGTAGTCCTCGGGGTCGCCAAGGGCTTCGGGCACTTCTGGAGCATTGGTATGCACGTGCCACGTGGGCTGTTGATCAATGATGATGGCCAGCACCAAATCGCCGCTGGGGGCAACGCTGGAGCGGCTTGGGATCACTTCAATCTGTACACGATCGCGAGAATCGTGGAATTGCTGTGCTGGCGGGGGATTGAGGTCAATACTCCCGAATCCGAACCCGCCGCCACCGGTATCGGCCGTGGCCATCGCACCTGAGGCCATGAGGGCCAGCAGGGCCAAGAGTCGATTCCATGTGAGCACGGCGGGCCTCCATCCAAATCCGCCTCCCACGCTGGAGGCTTCCTAGTAGCCGAAGAAGTCTACTCTGCCCGGCTCTGCGAGTTGCGGCCCGATGCGGGGGGAGATACAGTATCGGGATTGGAGTTGGTTCACCGCTGTGGTGGGCCCCATGGCGTTTCCCGTTCTGTTTGGAGTGTAGTGGTGCTCAACGGCCCCGACCAACTCGTTTTCTGCCATGTGGAGTGATCGACTCCATCCCTTGTTCGTGGCATTGGCTGCTGCGGATGTTTTCTCTGAGCCCACGCTCGCTGTGGGCCGATTTGGGGAGTTCCCCATGATCTGATCGCCGGCCACATCTGGTCGCATCGGATTGCGGAGGCTCGACCACAATGGTCACCCTCGAATCGGAGCAGCGGGTCACGGCCTTGTTCAGGCAGTGGCCCTTTTCGTTTTTTCCACCGGTCCAATGGATCGGTTTCCAAGACACACAGGCTTCCAAAGGCGATCTTGAGATGAATCCTGAAACAATCCGCTTCATCGATGCCATTGCTCGCGAGCGTAATATTGATCGTGAACTCCTGCTGCAAGATCTTGAGCAGGCCATGATCAGCGCGGCACGTAAGCACTTTAATTCACTTGATACCGAAGAGTTCGCGTGCAAGATTGATCCGATCTCCGGGCAAATCACCATTTGGCAGATTCACGAGGATGGTTCCTCAGAAGTGATCCCACTCGAGTCTCTTGGGCGGATTCCCGCGCAGACTGCCAAGCAGGTCATGATTCAACGATTCCGCGACAACGAGCGAGCAAGCATTCTCGAAGAGTTCAGTAAGCGGCTTGGCGAGATCATCACAGGCGTCGCGCATCGGTACGAGGGCGGCGCGTTGATCGTGCAGATTGATCGAGCTGAAGGCTTCATGCCTCGTTCGCATCAGATCCCAGGTGAGCAATTCCATCAGGGTGATCGAGTCCGCTGTGTCATTCACGAAGTACGTGAAGATGGCAACCGAGCCAAGATCGTGCTCTCGCGTAGCCACGAGGATTACATCCGGCGGTTGTTTGAGGCAGAAGTCCCGGAAGTTGCCGAGCACGTTATTGAACTTAAGGCTATGGCCCGCGAGGCAGGCTTTCGCACCAAGGTGGCAGTCGCGTCGATTGACTCAAAGGTTGACGCAGTAGGCGCTTGCGTTGGGGTACGGGGGAGCAGAATTCGCAATATCGTCGATGAACTTGGCGGCGAGAAGATCGATATCGTTCGGTGGAATGAGTCGAGTCAGGTGCTCATTGGCAATGCTTTGAAGCCCGCCGAAGTCAACGAAGTGAGCTTGTGTTTTGAATTGGGTCGCGCGACCATCATCGTCCGCGAAGACCAGTTGTCACTCGCCATTGGCCGCCGCGGCCAGAATGTGCGGCTTGCTGCTCGCTTGACGGGCTGGGACATCGATATTCTCACGCCCGAAGAGTTTGCCAAGGGTCTTGAGACACTTGAGGAAACGATCAAGACGATTGAGGGTGTTGATGACACGATGCTTGATCGCATGGGCGCCCTTGGCATGATTAGCGTCTTCGACGTTCAAGATGTTGGCCAGGCCACGCTTATCAATGATGTTGGCATGACTGAAGAACTCAGTGAGTTGGTGATCACGACATGTGCCGAGAAGGCCAAGCTTGTTGATGAGCAGCAGCGAATTGAGAAGGAACAAGAGCAACAACGCAAGGCAAATGCCGATGCGGTTGCAGTTGGAACAGCGGGCGTAGAAGGCGAGTCGGCAGCGGCTTCGATTCTTGGGGAGGCTCCGCCTGTAGCGGAACTAGCAGAACCAACAGAGTCGGCTGAAGAGGAAGTCACTGCTGAAGCAGCAGCGGCGTCTATTCTTGATGGCGGATCTAATGAAACGACCGGGGAACAGTCGCAGGGTTGATCGCATTGTGCGGTCAGCATTGCTTTGGAGCGAAACTTCGTGGCGAAGAAAACCACCACAAAACGAGTACACCAGATCGCCAAGGAGCTTGGCGTTGCATCGAAGGATGTAGTTGCCAAGTGCAACGAAGAGGGTGTGCCGGACATTACGAACCACATGTCGGCAATCTCTATCGGATTGGCCGCAACGATTCGAGAGTGGTTTGGTGGAGCGGACACTGGCGGTACGGCTGTCCAAACAGCTGCGCCGGTTGATGTGGCGCGGGCTCGCGCGAAGGCGAAGAAGAAGGCGCCGGCGAATGCGGACGTAATTCCGCCAACTCAGACACCTGTTGAGGTTCAAGTTGTCGCGGAACGTGTCGAGCCAGCCCCGCCGGCTGCTCCCAAGCCCCCGCCGTCTGCAAGTCGTGGTTCAGGCGTGATTGATCAGCAGGCCCGCGAAGCTGCGGCAATTACCAAGCCACCGACAGCCGATGATTCCACACCGACTGGTCCAGTGCTGAACCAGCCGGCAAAGCCACAAAAAATAGAGCAGATCGGCCGAAAGCTCGAGACCGTCAAGAAGACCACGCTGGCAGGGCCAAAAGTCATTCGCGTTGAGAAACCTGAGGATCTCCCCGCGCCGCGGCCCAAGTCAGCACCACGGCGATCGAATGGTCCTGGCGCCCCAGGCGGCGGCGGCCCAGGTGCAGGAGGTCCGCCTCCGGCCCCAGGCACCGATCGCGGAGGCCGTGGTGGCAGCAGGCCAAATAGTCGTCGCCGAACCGGCGTTCAAGACAGCCGTACACGTACTGATAGTCGCCCGGCCCCGGCCGCTGGTGCTGGCCAGAGGAACTGGCGAGAGCAAGACCTGCGTGAACGAGAACAACGACTCTCCCGCAGTGGTGGGTACTTCCGCTCAGTGCGTCGCGACAGTGCAAAGCGAGCGTCTGGTCCAACTGGGTCTCGTGCCAAGTCCGCATTGGATCTTGGTGGCAGTATCTTGGTGACCGAGCCCTTGACGATCAAGGGGCTCAGCGTGGAGAGCGGCGTGAAGGCACGCGGCATCTTGCGTTGGCTTGTGAGTCAAGAACATGATGTCACTATGAACTCGACGATTAGCGCCGATGTCGCAATTGAGTGCATGTTGTCATTTGGCGTTGAGCTTGAGGTCGTCGAGTCGAAGACCACCGAGCAGCAAATCGCTGAGTCCTTCTCTGATCGTGACATGAAGGATGAGCGACCACGCTCACCTGTTGTCACCATTCTTGGTCACGTCGATCATGGCAAGACTTCGCTCCTTGACAGTATTCGCAATGCATCTGTTGCCGACGGAGAAGCCGGCGGCATCACGCAAGCAACCAGCGCATTCCGCGTGCCGGTTACGGTTGGCGACACTGAAAATATGGTGACGTTTATCGATACGCCAGGCCACGAAGCATTTACCGAAATGCGTGCACGAGGCGCCAAGGTGACAGATATTGTTGTGCTGGTTGTTGCCGCCGATGACGGCGTCATGCCGCAAACCATTGAGTCGATCAATCATGCCAAGGCAGCTGGTGTTCCCATTGTCGTGGCGCTTAATAAGATTGACAAGCCCGAGGCAACCGATGCCAATATTCAACGCATTCTTGGCCAATTGGCTGAGCATGAATTGAACCCTGTCGAGTGGGGCGGTAGTACCGAAGTTATTAAGACAACGGCCATCAAGGGTGAAGGCATTCCAGATCTTCTTGAAATCCTCGACCTCCAGGCTCAGTTGCTGGAACTAACAGCCGACTTCGATGGGCCTGCCGAAGGCACCGTGCTTGAAGCACAGATGCAAGACGGCCGCGGTGCAGTGGCCAGTGTTCTTGTGCAGCAAGGCAAGCTGAAGAAGGGGGACTACATCGTTGCTGGTCGTGGTTACGGTCGTGTTCGCGACATCGTCGACGACCACGGTGATCGGTCACCAGAGGCGTGGCCCTCTGCTCCCGTGACTATTTCTGGCTTGGGTGAGGTTCCCGATGCTGGAGATCAAGTCTTTGTGGTGAAGAATCTCCGTGAGGCTGAGGCTGCTGCGAAGGAACGAGTTACCGCTGAGCGACAGCGATCGCTCACGCGTGAGCGTGTCACACTTGACAATATCCTTGATCGTATGACTGAAGCTGAGAAGAAAGAACTTTCAGTCATTCTCAAGGGAGACGTGCATGGTTCGGTTGAGACAATTCTCGCGACCCTTGCCAAGATGGCTACCGAAGAAGTACGGGTCACGGTGAAGCATTCTGCCGTTGGCGGCATCAGTGAGTCAGACGTCGCACTTGCGAACGCGTCCGAGGCAATCATTATTGGCTTCAATGTCACGGCTTCAGGGAAGGTTCGCCGGGCGGCGGAAGACTCGGGCGTTGACATTCGCTATTACGACGTCATTTATGACATTACCGATGACATTGAGAAGGCCATCGTCGGCATGCTCGACCCAGAGCATCGTATGGAATTGCTCGGTCATGCTGAGGTTCGAGAGGTGTTCCGCGTGTCCAAGATTGGCATGGTTGCCGGTTGTTATGTCACGAGCGGCTCGATTCAACGTAGTGCGCTGATCCGTGTGACGCGTGACGGCATCGTGATTGAGAATGATCGTAAGTTGTCACAATTGAAGCGGTTCAAGGATGACGCCAAGGAGGTCAAGTCTGGTCAGGAATGCGGCATGCTTATCGACGGGTATGACGATATTAAGGTTGGCGATGTAGTTGAGTGTTATCTGACTCATGAAGTACGCCCAGGTTCCTGATCACTTGGTATGACACGGCATAAAGAACAAGTCGACGCGGTCGTGCATCGTGGCATTCAGAAGATTCTGAGTCACGGTTTGAATGATCCTCGCGTCCGTGGATTGGTATCCGTTGTGAGCGTCAGTGTGAGCCCTGACTCGAGTCAGGCTCGAATCGGGTGTTCAGTGTTGCCTGAGAAGTATGCGGAGTCGGCGTTGCACGGTTTGAATGCAGCATCAGGATGGATTGGCCGCCGCCTCCAAAATGAGGTTCGTATGCGGCGCGTGCCACGATTGAAGTTTGTGTTGGATCAGTCAATCAAAAAAGAGGCCCGGGTGCTCGGCGCCATTCAAGATGCCATGGAGCGTGAAGGCGAAAGCGACGCTCCAAGCAATGAGGAACACGAAGCGTGAAGAATTCCAAGGAATACGGCGTCAAGTTCGCCTCTCATATTAAGAAGTTGAAGAAGAGCTGTGATCCACCAGAGATGGATGGCCCACTTGAAGTACTGGTGTACTCGCAACTTTTATGGGAATCGAGTTCCGCGCAGGCTGACAAAGCATGGGATGGGCTGAAGGCAGTCATGGGTGACTGGCACGAACTTCGTGTCTCAACTCCCCCTGAGATTGCTGAGGCCTGTTACGACACATCAGAATTAGCATTTGAGCGGGCGAAGCGTTTGAAATTGATGCTCAACCATCTCTATCAACGCCATCATGAAGTCACGATGACTCCTGAGTTTGAGCACGGGAAGCGTGACTTGCGGGAGTCTATAGAGTCACTCGATGGCATGACGCCATTCGTGGCGTCGCGTTGGCTATTGTTGTGTGGTGACATTGGTGATGTGCCCGTTGATAATCAGCTGTGTTGGATGCTCGCGAATGCGGGCTGTATCGATGAATCGGCCTCTGTTGCTGATGCTGCAGTGTGGGTGTGCCGGCAAGTTAAGTCTGAGCATGCACTTGTTGTGCACAACGCGTTGCAGGCGTGGGCAAATGGGCAAAGCGAGGCCGAATTGAAGAAGCGGTCCAAGGCAGAGTTTTCTGCTCGGTCTGCTGCCACGCGTGCGAGAACAAAATCAATTGCCAACCGTCACTTAGCACAGCAGGTTGCCAAGAAGAAGAAAGCTGAGGCTGCTGCCCGAGCTGCTGCGAAAAAGGCTGCCGCTGAGCAAGCTGCGATTGATGCCGAGCAGCGAGCGATTGAGCGAGAAACCAACTCCGCTACGAAGAAGACCTCTTCGAAGAAGAACGTCGCGAAGAAATCTGTGCCGAAGAAGGAGTTGTCCAAGAAGACGCCATCAAAGAAGAAGGTGACGAAGAAGAACGTTGCCAAGAAGAAGGTGACGAAGAAGAACGCTACCAAGAAGAACGTTGCCAAGAAGAAGGTGACGAAGAAGAACGTTGCCAAGAAGAAGGTGACGAAGAAGAACGTTGCCAAGAAGAAGGTGACGAAGAAGAACGTTGCCAAGAAGACTACGAAGAAGAAGGTGACCAAGAAGCAGGTCGCGAAGAAAAAGACGCGATCGACAAAACGTAAACGCTGATGCTTGCCACAGGAACACTTCTCGTCTGTGTCGTATTGTCGGCTGATGCGGGACGTGTTGCCGTGGATACGTCGGATCTGCTTGAGCGGTTTGGGGCCACGGCAGCGCCGCCAGAGGATGGCCGATCATGGCGCTCTAAGTGGCATCGCCAAAGCGTTATGGCATTTGCGAACGGCCGTGAGGCCGAACTTGCGGGCAATGTGGCCCTCGCCTTTGAGGCGTACCGAGACGCTATCTCAGCAGATCGAAACAATGAAGCAGCGTGGCTTGGCCTTGCTAGGCTTGGCAAGTCCGTGAATGATCGCCAGCTCGAAAGGGAAGCCTGGAAACAGCGGCTTGTCCTTTGCCCGCGCGATGCCGATGCGCTTCGTGTTGCGGCTACTTCTGCGCTCCGTAGTCATCGTGATGATGACGCGTTGTTGCTCTTGCTCCGTCGCCGAGAAGTTGAGTCAGATGATTCGCCGCTTGAGACTGCACGATGGGACGCAGCGCTTGCGGTTCAGCTCATGCGTGTTGACGAAACGCAAACCGCACAGCAACTTGCAGCTGCAGCCGAGGCAACGCTTCTGTCGCTGGCAGTCTCATCACCTGGAAACACGCATGAGCGGCATCAGTGGTCGTTGTTGTTGCAGCAGTTGGCGTTGGAGGGGTCGCGAGTATTGGCTCGGCAGCTCGCTGTAGCTCGGCTTGAGAGTGGCGTATTGACCAACGGGGGTGACCGGGGCCGGTTTGTGTCCACATGCATTGCAATAGATGCAATTAGCGGCCACACCGAGCACACGATAGAACTGATTAATGGTCTTCCTCAATCAGATCTTCGGCTCAAGACACACTTTCGAGAGCCGCTTACGCCTGCGGAAATGTGGACACACGCTTCAACAATACACGCCACGCTTGGAAATACTGCCGGGGCCATAGTGTTGCTTGAGGAAGCGATTAAAGATGATCAAGACCTTCCCCTAGCGCTGAATAATTTGGGCTATATGTTGCTTGAGCAGGGCGTCGATCAGCCACGCGCTGCAGCAATGATTGAAGCAGCTTGCCAACGTGACCCTGAGTCGGCGGCTAACCTCGACAGCCTCGGCTGGCTCCGCGTTGTGCAAGGGCGGCTGGCCGACGACGAAGCAGGCCGCGGCGCGTTGAGTTTGCTTCGCGAGGCGGCGAGGAGATCGATTCAACCTGACCCGGTCATTCTTGAGCATCTTGGCGACGCTGAGTCGCTGGCGGGTGAGGCAGCATCTGCCCGCCGAACGTGGCGGCACGCGCTTTCGGTGCTCTCCCACCCAGAATTCAAGAAAGACAAACTTCAAACATTTGATCTGATTCAAAGTGGGGACTGGGGAATTCGGGTCGCCCCATCACGTGATCTGTATGATTTTGAGTTTGGTGCGAATGCCGACCGGCTTCGGACAAAACTTGGTGGTGAGATAGGTGATGCGAACTGAGTTCGCAGGAGGGTTCGAATGGCTGGCCATAGCAAGTGGGCAAATATCAAGCATCGCAAGGCTCGGCAAGATGCCGTTAAGGGGCGTGCGTGGAGTAGGGCGAGCCGAGCCATCATGGCGGCTGTGAAGCAAGGTGATCCTGATCCAGACACCAACCTCAAATTGCGATATGCCATTGAAGACGCCAAGACCGTCAATATGCCTAAGGACACCATCAAGAAAGCCATCGACAAGGCCAGTGGCGAGGGCAATGACGGAGCGACCTATCAAGACATTCGATACGAGGGCTACGCTGCTGGCGGTGTCGCAATCATTGTTGATTGCTTGACCGAGAATGTGCAGCGAACCGCCCCAATTGTTCGCCACGCCTTTGAGAAGCACGGCGGCAACCTCGCCAAGACTGGGGCCGTGGCGTTCGGATTCCACACTAAGGGAGTTATCCTGATCGAAGAGGGGAAGACGACAGAAGATCAGTTGATGGATATCGCCCTAGAAGCTGGCGCAGATGATATTGTCGAGCATGACGGAAGCTTTGAAGTGACGACCGATGTGGCCTCATTTATTGCAGTGAAAGATGCAATCGATGGTGCTGGCATTGACACAGTGAGCGCTGAGATCACCATGATCCCAGACACAATCGTTGAATGTGACAAGACGCTCGCATCGAAGGTATTGAAACTCATCGATGTCATCGAAGACTGCGACGACGTTCAAAAGGTATACACCAACGCCGATATCTCAGAAGAGGTCATGGCTTCTCTAGATTGATCTTGCCACGATATGGGGAAACCCTACACCGAGGCTACGATTGACCTCTTACCGTATTGTCAGCCGGATGTTTCGCCATCGAACTTGACCAGGATCCTTGCTTCCGTGAACCTGCAGCGCAATGAAGCCGTCAGCATCTTGGTTGTCTATGAGGTCGGCGCACTGAACACCGTTAACCCACGTTTGCAGCCGATCGCCCACCGCTTCGATTCGCAGCATGCTCCACTGATGAATGTCTGGTGCGGCAGCCATGGCGGCGGGGTTCTCGCTCAGCGGTGCCAGCCACCCGCGGCCGGCTTCGTCATAGATCCCCCCAGTCCAGTGCCGGTCTGAATGGTCGAGTTCGCATTGATACCCAGTAACGCGTTCATCGCCGTCGCGCTGCCGCGATCGAAACTGCACGCCCGAGTTGATGGCTTCATCCCATTTGAATTCAAGTTCCAACACAAAGTCGCTGTACACATCAGTCGTTCGGAGAAACGTATTTGGTCCGGGGCCGCGCGTGCCGACAATCTCACCATGTTCAACTGTGTACTTTGCATCGCCACCGATTTTCGCCCAGCCGTCAAGGTTGCGACCATTAAAAAGAGGCTTGGAGGCGGATCCGCAGCCAGTGATCGCAATGAGGGTTGTGCAGGCAAGGAACTTTGAATGCATGGCAAGAGCATACATGCCAGAGCACCAATCTCATGATGTCTGACTACCCTGATGCAATGTCTACCCAACCAGTCTCCGTCGGTACTACTGCATCAAGAGTAATTGGGGCTGCCTGCGTGCTGGATATAGCGACAGAGGGCCATCGCGCCGGGCTGTTGCACCCCAGCGACGGGCCGCGATACGTCACGTGGGAGTCCATGTGTATTGACGGTGGCTTCACCTGGGCAGTTCGGTGATTGCACTGTGGGTCGTAGCCTCTGCCGGGGCGGTGTGGTGGCTCTGGCAGTCGGTCTGCGTGGCGCGAACACTACGCGCGGTTGCCCCGTTGCCAGCTGGGACGCTCGATGTTGCAGACAGCGACGCACCCTTGGTGTCGGTCATTTGTCCGGCACGAGATGAGGCGGATGCTGTCGAGGCAGCGACTCTGGAACGACTCTCTGATCTGGCACCATGGATCGAGTTCATCTTCGTGAACGACAGATCGACCGACGGCACTGGCGAGATTCTGGACCGTGTGACCTCGAGTGATACTCGGGCCCGGGTTCTACACATTGATGAGTTACCTACCGGCTGGCTTGGCAAGGTTCATGCGCAACAGGTTGGCCTTGAGCACGCAACTATCCGCAGCGACGGCTGGTACTTGTTCAGCGACGGCGATACGCACGTCCATCCTGGGTGCATCGATGCCGCACTTGCCTGGGCCGAGCAAGTGCAGGCAGATCATGTGGCACTCACGCCTCGCATCGTGAAGGGAAGTTGGTTGTTGAGGCTGTGCATCACCCCGCTGATGCGCACGCTTATATGCACGCTTCGCCTTTGGCTTGCCAATGATGACTCACAACCTCGAGCAATGGGCGTGGGCGCCTTCAATCTCGTCCGCCGAACGGCATTGGAGCGGGCTGGAGGTCTTGAGCAGCTTCGTCTGGAGATCGCAGACGACGTTGGCATCGCGAGAATTGTCAAGGATGTTGGTGGACGAAGCAGAGTCGCGATTGGCGCTGCATGGCTTGAGATCGAGTGGTATCGAACGGCAACGCAGTTCCTCCAGGGGAGTGAAAAGGGTGTGGCAAAAGCGAGAACGCGGACGGGCATCGTGTTGTCAGGTATGGCTGCGTTCCTTGTCGTTGCGATCGATGTGTCGCCGTTTGCACTGTTGTTGTGGCTCCCTTCACCTCCTGCACTTCTTGCAGCAGCGACTGCGTCCCTCGCAACTGTGCTCAGTGTTTGTTTGGCTGCATCCTTTGGACTTCCGCGGTGGTGGGCACTTCTAACACCCTTCGGAACTTTGGCTGGGCTGCTCATTATGCTTCGCGCCATGGTTCTTGCCGTTGTTCGAGGCGGTATCCGGTGGCGGGGGGATGGCCACGCCTTGGATGCGACGGCAGCAGGGGAACGCGTGAGGCTGTAGCCCTCTAGTCGAAGGCGGATCAATGGGCGATACAGGACTCGAACCTGTGACTTCTTCGGTGTAAACGAAGCGCTCTAGCCAACTGAGCTAATCGCCCCTTGTGAGTCGTATGCTAGCAACCCAAGCATGGGGTGTTTGGGATGAGGAAAAAAGATGCCGGGCGCCACAAGATGGCAAGGTCCTTTTTTCACTCAGATTGTGCTCGGGCGGCTGCCAAGTAGGGTTGGGTTCAGGTTGTGTGCTGCCCATATCGTCAGTGGGGCCTTGATTACCGGTCTGGGAATTGAGGTTGGCTGGATGGACCGGGCCGTTGAGCGCAGCGCGTGGCGTGCTCTTGGTCACTGGCGTTTCAATTATGGTGACGAATCAGCTGCCCGAGACGATTTTGGGAACTGCAGCGATGCCATAAGTAGAATCGAGACCAGCACAGATGTGTACGGCTCGAGCAGGACAGCGTGCGTGAAACTGAAGAGCAGCAGCCCGATCCAGGCCGGGGCGAGGCCAATCAGCACGACATTCGTGCGGGCGCGTCGCCAGCTGCTCACAGCGACAATGATTGCGACGCTGAGGAGCAATGCCACGCCTAGCCCGCCTTGTTCAATCGCAGTCGCAACAAGTGATGCGTGCGGGTTGAACGTGATGAACCCTGAAACGCCAGCGCCCCACTCTGATGGCAATTCGACTTCCTTCTGGGCGAGCGATCGTTGGATTGATCCCGCGCCATGCCCCGCGACAGGGCGATCACAGAGCAGGAGCCAACCCGCATGCCACCAGAGGATGCGTTTGCCTGCGCTCGTGTCAAATCGTCGGGTTGTGATTTCTTGCCTAGTAAGTGCGCCGGGATGTTGAATAATGCCGGCCTGCGTGCTTGTTGTGGCTTGCCCAGAGGAATTGCCTTGCGCCTGCACTGGTCTATCGAAGGCGAGTACGCCGGCATTGTCGTGGGCCACTTCAAAATACGAACCCATGTTGAACTGCACAAAACTCATCATCAGAATGAGAAGAACAGAAAGCAGCGATGCGCTTGGTGCAAGCCACTGACCGCGTGGTCGATATGAGCACCATGCCCACCGCAACGCCAGCAGGAAGAGTCCGCCAATGGCAATTACCCAGGTGGAACGATTCAATGTGAGCACGATGCTGATCGCGGCCATCACTGCAAGGACCCATGCGATAACACGCCATGTTTTAGATGGCATGGTCAGCATCAATGCGCCGCTCATCATCAGGCCCATGAATGCCCAAAGACCAACATATGGCGGATAGAAGTACACCCCGCCGTTCGCGTAGCCGTCCCCGATGTACAAGCTTGTAACAAGGCCGCTCCACGCCGTGATTTGAACCATTGCTTGCGCAGCAACACCAAATGTGAGTGCCCACATCCAGCGGCGTGGTTGGGAGCACAGTGGCGCCATCGCAGGAATCGCAAGGAGACCCCATGCGCTATCAAGCACAGCATGGTGTGGGTCTGGTGACCACAAGAGTGAGAGAAAGGCGAGGAGCCACCAGATCAACCACAGCACAAGTGCAGGATGGGTCAGGATCAAGCGTCGCTGTAGGAAGCAAGCGGGCAATCCGAGGACCGCGGCCATACCCAGAAAAAGGAAGCCAATGTGGTGCAGCACGTCTGCGATTGGCAACATTACAAATGCAGTGAAAAGCAGGAAGATGTGCAGTTGTGCCATCCTCAACGCCATACGTCGCGGCTGCTGAACCGTCCGGGTGTTCATGTCGCACACGGTACAAGAGGATTTCTGACGAATGTGTCCGTTAAATTAGATTTGTGCTTGAACTAAAGTGCCAAACACTCTAGTTTTTGATTCTGCCGACTCAGGGGCACGCTGCTCATGGGGGGCTGGAATTGAGGAGGGGTGATATGACTATTCAATGGCGATGTGTGGTGCTGAGCATCATGACAGCGATCGGCACCACCACTGGCGCAACCATAACGGTGGGGTCTGGTGGTGGCTTTGACCACGAAACGATTCAAGGGGCCATTAAGGCCGCAAACAACTTCGACGAAATTCTCGTCGCGCCTGGCGTCTACGCCGAGACCGTGAATCCCCGGGGCAAGCGATTGGCAATTCGAAGTGTTGGTGGACCGGTGAACACCATCATCGATGGCGAGTCAATCCGTCGCGGCATAATTTGTATGAAGGGTGAGACGCAAGACACCATCATCGATGGGTTTTCAATTCAGAACGGAATGCCACAATCGGATCCCGGTGGCGGCGGGATGTATATTCGCGGGGCTTCGCCGAGAATAATGAATTGTCGATTTATCAGCAATATGACTGGGGCGATGGGGTACTACTACGATCTGCACGGCGCCGCGGTCGCAGTCAGCATTGGCTTTCCTACGTTTACCAATTGTACATTTCTAGCCAACATGGCTGATGGAATGGGCGGCGCGATCTACTGCGAGAACTTCAGTGGTATTGAATGTGTGAACTGTTCGTTTGAAGCGAATCAAGCGCAGAAGGGTGGGGCTGTGTACTTGGTAGATTCTTCCACGGCCGCGTTTTCATCATGTACGTTCACCGGAAATGCGGCCATGTGGTATGGCGGCGCGTCGTATGTGCTCGATGGTTGCTCGGCAACATTCCTCAATTGCGACCTCCTTTCAAATGCTGCGGGCATGGCTGGCGGCGGTATCTATGGCCAGTGCGGCACAGTTTCGATAGATGGCGGAATGATTGAAGCCAACGTCTCAGGCCTCGGTGGTGGCATTGCCATGAACTGCGGATCAGCCTCTATTACCAATGTGAACTTTGCAGACAATGAGGCCAAGACGGGTAGTGATATTCGTATCGCCTACGAAGGCGCTCCTCCAGGCATCCCGCTTGCTGATGTGAGCGTTGCGAGTTCTTTCTTTTGTGGCTCAACAAACTCAATTGACGGCCCATGGGACGATCTTGGAAGCAATACGTTCTACGGCAGTTGCCAGAGCGGCGCATGCTGTTCCAATGGGATCTGCGCTCTTGTCGATGGTGCCACGTGCACACTGCTTGGCGGCGAATTCAGAGGCGTTGGCACATTCTGCGAGTTTGAGAACTGCCCCGGAAGTTGCCCGGCCGACATCGATGACAGCGGAATCGTTGGCGTAGATGACTTGCTTGGCGTTATTGCTGGCTGGGGTCCATGCCCATAGCGGCACGTGATTTGGAGTAAAAATGCAAACACCCCAAAGGCCGCTTCCCTCGCGGCCTCCGGGGATGTTGCGTGCTGGTCGCGGGGCTTCTTTGCCGGGCGATGAGCACTGAGCTTGAGTTAGCTCGCCTCGGCTCGCGGATGCGAGGCGTCGTAGGCTTCTCGTATGCGCTGCGTGGTGAGGTGGGTGTATATCTGGGTCGTGGAGAGCGATCGGTGCCCAAGAAGTTCTTGTACGGCCCGTAGGTCGGCGCCGTTGTCAAGCAGATGCGTCGCAAATGAATGCCGCAGGGTGTGGGGACTGATATCTGGATCAAGCCGGGCTTGTTCGAGGTACTTACTGACCTTGCGGCGAACCGATCGCGTCGAGATACGGGTGCCGTGCCGATTGATAAAGAGCGGATCTTCGCCCAGTAGTTCGTGGCCGTTGCGGCGTCGTGTCGCGATCCAGTCAGAGAGCGCGCGAAGGGCGTGCGTGCCAAGTGGAACAATCCGCTCACGGCGGCCCTTGCCGCACACAATGAGTGCTTGGCCAGGCTCATCTATGTCCTTCATGTCAATGCCAACCAGTTCACTCACGCGGATGCCTGTGGAGTACAGCGTCTCGAGCATGGCCCGGTCGCGGCAGCCGAGCAGGGTCGAAGCTTCGGGCGCGGCGAGGAGTTTTTCGACATCCGCCACAGTGATCGCCTTTGGTAGGCGACGACTTTGTCGTGGCGTTCGGATAATTGTCATGGGATTCCGAGAGATCGCGCCGGTTCGCTCGAGCCACTTGTGGAATGACCTCAATGTGGCAATCTTGCGAGCCATGGTGGCGGTGCTGTATTTGCAATCAACGAGGTGGGCAAGAAAGCTGCGAATGGGTTCGACCTCACATGCGAGCACAATGTCTGTGAATGTTTTTGGTCCAACCAATCCAATGACATCGGCTTTGCCGCTTTTGGCTTTGCCCCAGGCCGCAAGTTCTCGATCGGCATCATATTCAAGATTTAATTCATCGCTTATATGGGCAATAAATTGCCTCAGATCGACGCCATAGCACCGTGAGGTGTATTGGCTGAAGTGACGTTCGTCGATGAGGTAATCGAGGAATCCTTTGACGATTGGGTAGGTGAGTTCTGGCCGGGCTGATTTTTTGGGCATGCGAGGGGGGGCTTTCCGGGAGGACTTTCCAGTGAGTGATTCGTCAGAATCGAGGCTGAGTTCCGGCCACATTGGGAGACAAGGGGTGTTCGTGGGAGATCTTTCGTTGGAAACAGGTTATTTGGACTCAAATTGAAGGTGCTGTTCGACCAAGGCTTGGTCGAAGGTGTCAAGCGGGCACTTCGGGTCGGCCGCAAGGGCGGCAATGGTGTCGATCAGGGTTTCTTCATCTCCACTTTGCCATTGGAGACACCATGTGTGTCCACTTCTCTGAAATGAGATGCGGTGCTGATGGGTGCCGTGATGCGATGTGCCGCTGCTTGGTTCCACGTGGCGCTCCTGAGGGGGGAAGGTCCTTGGATAGTGGTCGTGACCGAGCATCAACTCGGGCGCCACTTCCCACAAATCGGCCGTGAGATGGCTTGCCGCCCAAAGATTCTCGGGCCTTGTTGAAGGCGCAGAATCCGCGCTATTCACTCTCAATTCATGCACAGGGTCGTTCTGGGCGTGGGTCTTGGTAGACTGTGGGGCTGCTGATCGCGTAGCTCAGTTGGTAGAGCAACCGCCTTTTAAGCGGTAGGTCCTGGGTTCGAGCCCCAGCGTGATCATTTGCCGATTTCCATTGTGGGAATCGCCTTGCGAAGTGAAGAGAGGGACCACGTTGGCTCATATCCTCCACGCCACCTTTACAGCTGATCGGTTCCATTTTTGGGCCGAGTCCATTGATCGATGGCGGCTTGTGAGTGAAGGTGGCGTACCACGCACGACGAGCGAGGCGAAGGAGCAGCCCTTCCCGTGGCATCCCTACGGTGCTCGACGATCTGAACTGGAACTTCAGTTTGGTACCGCTGCATCGGTTGGACGCGACGACGAGTGCGCGCTCCGCTTGCCGCGCGATCTACTGGGGCCATTTCCAAGCGATCGCTTGGCTGCTTCGGTCGGCGGGGTTGATCGCAGTGGTGAACCTTGGCTCGCACGATTTCGTATTGCCACGCGAAGTTTTTCGCCAGTCGAAGGCCTGCGATTTCTTCTTGCAGTGACCAGCGGTGATATTCGATTTAATGAAGAGCCTGGTCACGACTTGTTGTTCTGGGCGGATGCGGCAAGGCTTGTCGCTGACAGGGTCGAGTCGCAGCGCTTTGTGCCATCAATGCGACAAGGCGGTGAGGGTCAGCTGTACGCAGTATGGCGGCCGTGGCTACAGGATGATGAGGCTGCCAATCGGCTGACAGGTTTGCTCACTGCCATGCCACCTGTGACGCGTGGCGTAGACGATGCACTTGGCGAAAACGCGTGGCCGCGGCTTGAATCAGCCATTGAATTGATGACTGACGACTTGGTTCGGACCATGCTCCGTCGAGATGACTTTGTTGATGCGATTGAAGATCGAGATCAGGCTGACCCGCATGTGCAGTGGCTTGGTGGTTTGCTTGGAGAGTCTCGTGTGCTTGCCGTTGAAGGCGGTGATACCGTCAAGATCATGCGGGCGACGCGGTCTTGGATTGCCCGTCTTGATGACTTCGCCGCCGGCGAGTCGCTTCGACTTCGACTTGATGTTAGCCCTCCAGAGTCAGAAAATGGTCGTTGGCATCTGACGCTTGGCTTGGCTGCGACGGCTGATTTGACGCTTGCCGTTACGGCCGAGGACGTCTGGAGGGCAACTCCCGAAGCAGTTCAGATGGCTGGCCAAAGTGATCCGCAGGATGTACTACTGACCGAATTGGCGCGGGCTGCTCGATTGTGGCCGCCGCTTGACCCATTGCTCGAGCAAGCGACGCCAAGTAGTTTGACACTCTCGACGCGAGAAGCATGGGCGTTGCTTGGTGAGTTCCGACCACTCCTTGAAGAATCAGGGTGCATTGTGGCTGTTCCGGCGTGGTGGGGCGGCAAGGATAATACGCTTGGCTTGCGGCTGGTCATTGAGAGTGACGAATTTGATGAACCCAGTGGGCCACCCCGTGGCATGGCGAGTGCTATTCGGTATCGCTGGCAAGTGGCAGTTGGCGATCAGCCATTGTCCCTTGAGGCACTTCGCAGATTGCGAGATCAACATACGCCGCTTGTCCAGGTGGATGGTCGTTGGATCGAGGTTGATCAGGTACAACTCGTCAAGGCCGTTGACTTGCTTGAGCGGCACGAGTCGAGCGATGCCACATTACTCGACGCGATGCGTATTGCCTCTAATGAGGTTGAGGTCGAGACCGGCCTAGAGATTCTTGGCATCGGGGCCACTGGTTGGGTGGCATCGCTTCTCGATGGTCCGCCCGACGAGGGTGTCGAAGCGCTGGAGCAGCCCGATCTTTTCAGTGGGACGCTTCGTCCGTATCAAGTGGTTGGGTTGAGCTGGCTTGGCTTCCTTGACAAGTTTGGGCTTGGTGGATGCCTCGCTGATGACATGGGCCTTGGTAAGACAGTGCAGTTGATCGCACTCTTGCAGCATGAACGATCTAAGCCCAACACGGTTGGCCCAACGCTACTCGTTGTGCCGACTTCAGTCGTTGGCAATTGGCAGCGTGAACTCGAGCGATTTGCGCCTGAATTGACGTCGCACATTCACCATGGTCCAGATCGTCCGGTTGGCGACGCATTCTGCGAGGTCGCCGAATCGACCGATGTCACGATTACCACGTATGCCCTCGTCACGCGTGACGTGGCCACACTTGGTGATGTTGCCTGGCATCGCGTGGTGCTTGATGAAGCGCAATACATCAAGAATCCTCCTACGAAACAAGCTCAGGCAATCCGTGGCCTGAATGCTCAGCGGCGAATTGCATTGACAGGAACGCCGGTTGAAAATCGATTGAGCGAGTTGTGGTCGATCATGGAGTTCTGTAACCCCGGGTTCCTTGGAACCGAGCCTGACTTCCGTCGTCGCTACGCTCGTCCAATCGAGCGACATCGCGACGCCGATGCCGCGTCGGCTCTTCGAAGTATGGTGCAGCCGTTCATACTTCGCCGGCTCAAGACAGATCGCAATGTGATTGATGATTTGCCAGAGTGCGTCGAGACTCGAGAATTCGCCACACTGACACCCGAGCAGGCCGCGTTGTACAAATCAGTTGTAGATTCGATGATTGGGCAGGTTGACCGTACAGAAGGAATTCAAAGACGCGGATTGATCTTGGCCATGCTTGCGCGGCTGAAGCAGATTTGCGACCATCCCGCTCTTGCCGAGTCTGGTGATGAAGTGGTCGCAGCTGCGGGCGCAAGTGATCAGATCCAGCGACTTTCAGAGCGATCGGGCAAGTCGCGAAGGTTGATCACGCTGCTTGATGAAGTACTGGCGACAGGCGAGCGAGCATTGGTCTTTACCCAGTATCGCCGTATGGGTAAGTTGCTCTCTGCAATGGTTGAGCATGACCTTGGATGCAGATCGTTGTTCTTGCACGGCGGCACTCCGATGAAACGCCGGCAGGACATGATTGATGAATTCCAATCGCCAGAGGGCGATGCACCGGTCTTTGTGCTCTCGCTCAAGGCTGGTGGTCTTGGATTGAACTTGACTGCAGCCAATCATGTG
>Ga0302137_1000345_pt1 | contig 19882 bp, 19 predicted proteins | sample CBN3_SCM_MG_FD_203127 | JGI IMG/M metagenome (GOLD analysis project Ga0302137, IMG submission 203127) | Marine microbial communities from Western Arctic Ocean, Canada - CBN3_SCM | ecosystem: Environmental > Aquatic > Marine > Oceanic | place: Canada: Western Arctic Ocean | collected 2017-09-15 | reverse complement strand
CCCGGCGTGCAGCCGAAGAGGATAACCAACGGCGCGAAATGTATGTGTGTCCTGTGCCATGGCGCGCCTCTAATCTGTCTGCATATCGACGCCGAAGGTCACCAGGAACTTCGACGTCATAATGTAAAACCCAATCGCCAGATGTAGCTCCACCAACGCGCCCGGCGTCATGTGCTGGGCCACGGAATCAAAAGTGGCGTCGCTGGGCTTGTCCATGCGCACCACTTCATCAGTGAACCGCAACACGTCTTTTTCAATGTCAGTGAACGCGTCTGAATCGGCACCGACCTCCAAGGCCTCGGTTTTTTCATCGCTGACCCCTGCCGCCTTACCGATGCGTTTATGGGCGACCACTTCGTAGTCCGACCCGCACAGAATGCCGGTCCGGGTAATGGCGATTTCGCGTAACTGCGCGTCCAATTCACCCCGATAACGGACAACGTGCCCCATTTTCACATATTTTTCAAAATGCGACGGCGAGTGGCCTAGCATCATAAAGAGGTTCCTGTGCCCAAGCTTGCCGAGCAGCTCTTGCGTTCTTTCGTCTTTTTCTTCCGGCTTGACGTAATCGATACGCGCCATCGTCATCTCCCTAAATATATTTTTGGTCTGCGTAAACGCTATCAGCCCCCAAACGCTTGTACAAGAAACCTGGCCCGGCTTGTCATGATCGCCGTGATCTTTCATCATCACACGAATTGGAATGTGGTCTTGCAGGAGGTTTCGCGATGCGTATCGGGTATATCGGAATTGGGGACATGGGCGGCCCCATGGCGCGCAATCTGTTGAAAGCCGGGTTCGACGTTGTCGTTCACGATCTACAACAGGACAAAGTTGACGGACTTGTTGCCGCCGGTGCCACCGCCGCCGACAGCCCGGAAGCTATCGCCAATCAAGCGGAAATCGTCATGGTCTGCCTCAACACCATCCCTGCCAGCCACGCCGTCGCCAAGGCGGTTGCAGGCGGGACGGCGGTGCGCATCTATGTTGACCAGTCCACCATAGGCCCCACGGCGGCGCAGCAATTGCGCGATTATTTCAAGGATACAAACATCCAAATGCTGGACGCGCCGGTCAGCGGCATGATCGCCAAGGCCGTGGACGGCACCTTGTCGGTCATCACCTCTGGTCCTAAAGATGCGTTTGAGACTGTGAAACCCGCGTTTGACGCCATTGGCGCAAATGTCTTCCACGTCACCGAAACCCCCGGCGGCGGCCAGATGATGAAGGTGCTGAACAACTATATCAACAACATCCAGGCGGTCGGCACCAGCGAGGGCGTCACAATGGGCTTGAAGTTCGGGCTCGACGCCCAAACCATGTTCGATATCCTCAACGTCAGCACCGGGCGCAATTCCCAGACCTCCGGCAATCTGGCCGACGGCATCATTTCTGGCGTCTTTTCCGGCGGCGCTAACATGAAGATCAGTCAGAAGGACATCACGCTGGGCGTCGAAGAGGCCGAGCGCCTGGGGACCCCCACCAACGCCGGGCGCGCGGCGCGTGACACCTATAACCAAGCCATCGCCGATGGAGGCGATCAGGAACGCTCGACCGCTATCTTCAAACATGTCGCCGCAAAAGCCGGTGTCGTGGCGGGGAAATAAGCCATGACCATCTCCCAACTTGACGCCGCCGTCGTCACCCGCCAGACCTTGGCGGCGTCTTTGTTCGACACCATGGCGACGGCGACAGCTGAGTCCGGCGGCCCCGGCGTCACCCGCGAATCCTATAGCCCGCGCGAGACCCTCGCACATGACCTGATCGCCAAGACCGGTGTGGCGCTTGGCTTGGAGGTCGCCCAGGACTTCGCCGCCAACACCTATGTCACCCTGGCCGGAACCGACCGCAGCGCCGCCCCCATCGTCATCGGGTCGCATCTAGATTCGGTCCAGAACGGCGGCAATTTCGACGGCTATGCGGGCGTCGTCGCCGGTATGGTCGCACTTGCCGCAATGACCGATTCCCGCTGGCGCCCGACCCGCGACATCCGCGTCATGGGCATCCGCGCCGAAGAAAGCGCATGGTTCGGCGTCAGTTATATCGGCAGTCGCAGCGCGCTGGGCCAACTGCCCGACGGCGCGTTGGAGACCGCCACCCGCGCCGATACTGGCCGCACCCTGGCCGATCATATGCGCGACTGCGGCGGCGACCCGGACGCCATCGCCGCCAACAAAATTTATCTCGACCCCGCCCATGTGCACGCCTATCTGGAGCTGCATATTGAACAAGGCCCGGTGTTACATAACGAAAAAATCCCGGTCGGTATTGTCACCGGTATTCGCGGAAATTTTCGGTGTCCGGACGCCCATGTATCCGGTGAGTATTCCCACTGCGGCGGCGTGCCCCGGGCCTATCGCCGCGACGCCGTCATGGCCGCCAGCGAATTCGTGTCCGGTCTCGACGCCCTGTGGACCGCGAGCGAGGACAATGGGCAGGACATGGCCGTCACCGTGGGCAAGTTCTTCACCGATAGCGACACCCACGCCATGACTAAAATTAGCGGCGACGTCCGGTTCTCTCTGGATGTCCGCACCCTGGACCCAACCTTCCTAGCCAAGCTGGAGACCCAGGTCATCGACTTGGCCGCCGACATCGCCAAACGCCGAGACATATCGTTTGACCTGGGAAGTATCACTCACGCCCAGGTCGGCGTTATCGACCCTTCTATCCAAGCCGCCTTAACCGACGGCGCCACCGTGTTGGACATACCCGCGCGCGCCATCGCCAGCGGGGCCGCCCATGACGCGGCCGCCTTCGCCGCCGCGGGCGTGCCCACGGCCATGATCTTTATTCGCAACGACAAAGGTAGCCACAACCCGGACGAAGCCATGGAGCTGGACGATTTCATGCAAGGGACGCGGATATTGACCCGCTGGCTTGCCCAGAACGCTTAAACCAACCGCACCACCTATAGGGAGAACACCAATGGCGATAGATTATGACAAGGCGATGGCGTCTAAACTTGAAGGCGTCGAGTTCACCTATGGCGACCGCGAAACCATGTTGTACGCGTTGAGCGTCGGCATGGGACGCGACCAGTTGGACGAAACCGAACTTGCCTTCACGTTCGAGAAGGAAACCTTGAAAACCGTGCCCAGCATGGCCGCCGTTCTATCGCGCATGGCGATGGGGCGCGATTTCGGAATCGACCGCACCAAGGTCGTGCATGGGGAACAACGCTTGACCCTGCACCGCGCCATCCCACCCGAAGCCACCATTATCGCCGATGGTAAAATCATTGATGTCGTCGACAAGGGCGAAGGCCGGGGCGCGCTGGTGTATACCCAAACCGACGCCCGGCTGAAACCCGACGGCCAGCCGCTCTACTCCATCATCTCCACGTCGTTCGCGCGCGGCGATGGCGGCTTCGGCGGGCCCGGAGCCCCCACATCGGGCAAGGATCTGGCGCTTCATGAAATCCCAACCCGCAGCCCGGACGCTTCCTGCGGCCTGGAAATTCGCAAGGACCAGGCCCTACTGTACCGCTTGAATGGGGATCGCAACCCACTGCACGCGGACCCACAACTGGCGCTTCGCGTCGGCTTTCCCGTGCCGATCCTGCACGGGCTCTGCACCTATGGCACGGCGTGTTACGCGATCCTGAAAACCATGCTGAACTACGAGCCCGACCAGGTGCGCGGCATGGATGTGCGCTTCTCCGCCCCGGTGCTGCCCGGCGAAACCATCACCACAAATATGTGGAAGGACGGCACGACGGTCTCGTTCGAATGCCGGGTCAACGAGCGCGACGTGACGGTTTTGAAAAACGGCAAGATGACGCTTGCTAGTTGAGAAGACGGCTTAGGAAGTCGTCGCTCAACGCATCAACTTCGAAACGCGGCCCCATCTAACCGCGCCATCCTACCTTAGCGTTCCGCCCGGTACATCCAGCACCTGTTCGGCCATCATCGTTAACATCCGCCACGCAGAATCGACGTTCCAGGCGGGGTCGCCTTCCGCGAAATAAGTGTCGAGCAGAACATGGCTGCAGCCGAGTTCAGCCAACACGTTTATATCGGCGCGAATTTGGTCGAGCGTCCCTTCGCCGGTGAGGCGCGAATCTTCCGGCAAAGGTTGTTCGGTAATGCGCAACCGAATGCGCGGGCAGAGATCGGGCATGAGTTTTTCAGCGGTTTCTGCAAAGGCGCGAAGTTTTGGAACGCCGTCGTTACGAAACCAGTCGAGTCGGAAACTAACCGGGTGCCAACCCGTTCCAACGCGCACCGCGCGACGCATGGAAATGCCGCTGGCGCCGCCAACCCAGATGGGCGGATGCGGGCGCTGCACGGGTGCGGGCGCGGAGGAGATGCCGTCGAACTGCACGAACTCGCCATTGAAAGACGCCGGGTTCTGGCTCCACAGGGTTTTGATCGCGTCGATATATTCGTCCGTGACCGCGCCGCGGTTCTTGAAGGGCGCGTTGAGAGCGTTGAATTCCTGTTCCGCCCACCCAGCGCCAACGCCCAGTATCACCCGACCACCGCTTAACTGATCAATATTAGCGAAGGATTTGGCGACCTCCAACGGGCTCCGATAGGGGACGATCAACACCGTCGTGCCAATCATGACGCGTTCGGTCACCCCGGCGAGCCAGCCCAAGGTGGAGATGGGTTCATAAAATGGCGCCGGGTATTTGGTCGCCACATCGCGCGTGACCGCAAGGTGGTCGGAGATAAGCAGGTGGTGGAAGCCCAGCGCTTCGGTCAGTTGCGCCCAGCTTTTCAGACGGGCAGGATTTGCGGACGGGCCGAAATTGATAAGATTGACACCGAATTTCATGGAAATCTCCTTTTGAACAGCCTGAGACGCAGCATATGGGAAACACTCCCGGTTCGCCAAACATCTCTGGTTCAAACGATAACGCCGTCGTAGCGTGCGGACATGCCAAACAGCGCACCAAATCATTCGCATGAACCCGCCTTCGGTAAAGGCGTCACATTCGCCTTATTTTCCTTATTTTTTATGAACGTAAACAACGCGCTTTTGAAATGGCTGTCCGGGTCCATGCCAACGATGGAGATCATGTTCTTCCGCTCCGCCGTCGTCGTGGCGATTATTCTGGTCATCGCGGCACGACGGCGGAAATTGCCAAAGGTCAACAACTGGCGCGGTCATTTCCTGTGGGGCGGCATTCAATTTTTCAACGGCATCGTATTTATCATGGGGGTCGGATATTTGCCGCTAGCCGACACCATTGCGATCACATTTTCTGGACCGCTGTTCCTGACCCTATTGGCGACACCGCTGTTGGGGGAATACATCGGGTGGCGGCGGTGGGCGGCGGTGATAGTCGGGTTTATTGGCATTATCATCATCACCCGGCCCACCGGTGACGCCTTTCAGTGGGTGGTCTTGTTCCCGCTGGCCGCGGCGTTGAGCGGGGCGTTGCGAGACATTACATCGCGCAAAGTGACGGCGCATGAATCCTCGCTATCGATTTTATTCACCTCCAGCCTCATCGGAATGGCGGGATCCCTCGTCGCGATGCCGTTTGGCTGGATCATCCCCACGCCTGACGATATCGGATTTCTGATCGCAATCGGGTTGTGCGTCTGCATTGGATTATTTCTGATGATAGACGCGTACCGTTACGCCGAAGCAAAGGTGCTGGCACCGTTGCGTTATACCGCGATCATCTGGTCCGTAATCCTGGGCTATCTACTCTGGGGCGACCTGCCCGATGGCTGGACTGTGGCGGGCACCGCAGTAGTAATCGTCAGTGGGTTGTACATTCTGCGCCGTGAATACCAAGAGACTCGTTGAGGCGAAAAGCATCGTAGGGGTGTTTTAATGTCCAGACCAAGCCGCTACCATTCACGGGAAACTTGAACGAACGAACAATTAGGGAGGTGTGATTTGGCAAACGCAATGCGGGATGTCGCCATCGTTGGCGTCGCCGAATCCGATTTGGGCCGTGTGCCCGACAAGAGTAAATTCCAGCTATCCGCCGAAGCCAGCCGTCTGGCGCTCGACGACGCCGGGTTGAGCGTGAAGGACGTGGACGGCTTGTTCACTACTATCATCACCGAAGGCGGTCAGTTTTCCTCCATGATGATGGCGGAATATATGGGCATCACGCCACGCTTCACCGACTCGACCTCCATCGGTGGCTCGTCCTTCGTCGCCTATGTTGAACATGCGGCGATGGCGATTGCGACCGGGCTCTGCGACGTCGCGTTGATCTGCCATGGCAGCACCAACATTTCCGATCGCGGCGGCAAGGGTGGCCCAATGTCGGCATCCACCGAAGTCTTCGGCCCGTCCCAGTTTGAGGAACCCTATGGCGTGTCCACCGTCGGCAGCTACGCGCTGGCCGCCCAACGGCACATGCATGAATACGGCACTACCAGCGAACAATTAGCAGAAATTGCCGTGGCGACGCGTAAATGGGCGTCCATGAACCCGAAAGCCCGCATGCGCGATCCGATCACCATCGACGACGTGATGAATTCCCGCGTCATCGCCTCTCCGTTGCATCTCCTGGACTGCTGTCTGGTGACCGATGCCGGCGGCGCGGTGGTGCTGACCTCGCTGGAACGCGCACGCGATTTGAAGAAAACGCCGGTCCAAGTGCTCGGCACAGGGGAAGCGCACACCCACCGAATGATCAGTCAAATGCCCGACCTAACGCAAACAGCGGCGGCAATTTCGGGCAAGCTGGCGTTTGAACGCTCCGGGTTGACCCATAGCGATATCGACGTAGCGGAAATCTACGACTCGTTTACTATCACCGTGCTGCTGACCCTTGAAAGCCTGGGCTTCTGCGCCAAGGGCGAAGGCGGTGCGTTCGTGTCCAACCAACGCACGGCACCCGGCGGAGATTTTCCCATGAATACCCAGGGCGGCGCCTTGTCGTACACCCATCCGGGCATGTTCGGGATATTCACCGTCATCGAAGGCGTGCGTCAGGTGCGCGGAGAATGCGGCCCCCGGCAGGTTCCAAACGCGCAAGTCGCGCTGTGCAATGGCACCGGGGGCGTGTTGTCGTCCACCGGCACGATAATTCTGGGGAGGGACTGATTCATGGCGTTGCCACCACTGCCACAACCCTATCAAGACACCGCCGCCTATTGGGAGGCCGCGAAGGATCACCGCTTTATCATTCAAAAATGCAACGAATGTGGCGAATTTCAATTCTACCCACGTGGCGTCTGCAGCCACTGCCTGTCCAGCGATCTGGACTGGCAAGAAGCGTCTGGCAAGGCCGAGATTTATTCATGTTCGGTCAATTACCGGGCGCCGCATCCGGGTTTTGCCGACGCCACCCCCTTCGTGCTGGCCATCGTCACCCTGGAAGAAGGCCCGCGCATGATGACCAACATCATCGGGTGCGATCCAGAATCAGTAAAAATTGGCATGGCGGTCAGCGTCGTGTTCGAAGATGTCACCGACGAGGTGACGTTGCCAAAGTTCACGCCCATTTAAGGACGAGAAGGAGCGCCATCATGGGTTTTTCAGACGCCAATAAGTTCCTGGAACAGACCGGCCCGCTCGCAGACCCGCCCTCCGGCGGATTACTGGACGCGTGCACCGCGCTGGATGGCCCGCCCTCCGGGTTCGAACGGGTCTGGGCAGCGTTTGAACCCATGGAGGTGATGCAAAAACGCGGGCAAATACTGCGCCCACAAACCGGCGAAGCCTGGCAATTCCTGTGCGATGAAGGTGCCGCGCTCGGCGGGACCGATTGGGCGCCACCACCGCTGGCGTATTTCGCCGCGGGATTGGCCAGCTCCATCCTGGGCGCGGTGGTTGAAAAAGCCGCGGCGTACGGAATTCCCTCTGGTGCCGTCTCGGTCGCGGTGGACAATCACTACTCGCTCCGCGGCTCCATCTTGGCAGGCACCATGGAAGGCTTGGGCCAGAACCCGGATGTATCCGTCGGTATCAACAGCGACGCGTTGTCCGCGCAAGAAAAATCCAGCCTGGCCCTCGAGGCCGTGTCCAGCGTACTGGCCGGGTATCTAATGAAAAGCATTTTCACTAGCGCGTTCAATGTCATTGCGAACGGCAAACAAATCTCGCTAGATTTGACCCATTGGGATCAGGAAATTAAAGCGTCGGCGCTACCCATCGCGGCCCTGGATGCATCACGATCCGGTGTAGGTACGTCCGGCGCCGCCTATGTCGCCAAAATGTCCCTTCGCCCTGACGACCCAACCTTCATCGCCAGCGGCGGGAGCGGCGTTGACTTGGTGCAAAACCGCAGCACGATCGTATCCGCCGCCGCAACAGCCGCCAACGCCGTAGACAATGGCGTCTTCACGGTGGATTCCGGCATCGGGCGGCCCGGCGCCGCCATTTACCAATTTCTGGGCGCATCCGACGCCGGCGCAGTCGGCGCACCGTCCAGCGCGTGTTTGATTGCGGCGGGGATCGGCTTTTGTTTCATGACCCAACTGGGCCGCTATGCCGAAGCCAAGAAACGCCCGGTGCATGACTACCGCATGATCCAGGCCATTGATATTCCACTGCCTGGCTCGGATGGCAGCCAGACGCCCGTCATTGGCACCAAATTGTTTTTAAATTTAGGCGAACCCGACGCCGCCTTCGCCGAGGATCTTGCAAATTCCGCACGGCGAACCTGCTTCCTGCATTCAACCCTTCAAACCAATCTGCGCAGTAAAATTGTGGTAACCTAAAGACCACACTAAGAGATGGAGACCGATATGACCGTCGATTTCGGCGCCGATCAAGCCGCCATGACCCGCTATATGGAAGAAGGCACGGCGCGGGCGCTCGCCATGAACAACCGGGGGCCGGTCCGCTTTACCGCCGACGGCAAACTGGACCCGGAAATACTGGATTCTTACTGGCGCCACGGGTTCTACATCTTCGAAAATTTCTGCGGCGCCGACGAACTCAACGACATCGCCAAGGACGTTACCGAAATTCAGGATCGCGCACCGGTGACCAAGGAGTCCCCAGTGGACAAACATGGACGCCCAGCGCTGGGTGCGGACCTAAAGGGCCGGTCGTATCGGATGGTCAAACCACTCTCCGACCCGATGGGCGGGACCGACGCCAATTACGGCCGCCACCCGGTGAAGATGCTGGAGCCCAAGGCGGCAGTCGACGCCCCAGATTATGTGATGCATGTGCTTGTCGGATCCCTTCAACATTCCGACGCGTGTTTGCGGCTGTACAGTCACCCGCATTTGCTCGCCATCGCAGAGGCGATCAACGGCCCCGATTTCACGCCATTTAACGAAGCCGTTTGGGTAAAGGAGCCGCGCCTGGGCGGGTCGGTCGCGTGGCATCAGGACGGCTGGACCCATTGGGACGACCCGGCGCTGGACGAAGGCACACATGGGTTCAATTCGATGATGCAGCTTTACGGCTGCGACGCAGCGAACGGCTTGTGGGTCGTGCCAGGGTCGCATCGTAATGGCAAATTGGACGTCATGACGCTGCGCGATACCGACGGCACCGAACGCCTTCCGGACGCCGTGCCGTTTATCTGCAACCCCGGCGACATGGCAATCACCAACCGGCAAGCGGTGCATGGGTCCTTCGCCAACACTAGCGATAACATCCGCGTGACCATCAATGCAGGCTTTCACCGGCGCGCATCCGTTCTGGGCGTGCGCAGCGGTGGCGTTCACAACGAGGTCACTACCTATGATGACGCCTACATCCGCCGCCGGGCGCGGTTAATTCAATACGGCGTCGACGCACGGCGCCAACGGTTCCCGCACGAAACCCCGTACGCGTACGCCCCTCTGGCCGACAGCGCCGAGGCATACCCCTGGAACGCAGCGGCCAAGGCCGACATCCGGGACTACAATTTGCAAGATATCGGGATTTAAGCGAGGCTCCTCACCGGATCGCGTCTAACCCTCCACAATTTCCTGAAAGTGACGTTCAAATTTATCGTAGCACGTCCGCATGTGGCACCGGACCGCTTCAAAGCCCGCACTATCGGCGCGAGCCGCCAAGTCCCGGTCGTGGTCAGCCAGGGTCGCGAATTCACATTGCCACACGACGTCAGGGCCATCTTCGTCCGGATCCACCTTATACAAAATAACGCCGCGCGATAGCCCGATGGCTTCGCGAACATCACAGGCCCGCAACCGCGTCGCCCGGACGTCGTCAGCCCGGCCCGGCTTGGCGTAGTAATGGGTTCGTTCAATGTACATGAGGAGGTCTCCTGTTATCCAAGGGATAGCGGAAAATCATGTCATACAACGCTGTGTCACCCGACATGCATTGCCCCGCAACGCCTAAGGAAGGTACCAGACTGCATTGTTTAGCAATACACATGTGTTTTCACATGTACAATTATGCTTAACGATTAGCGTGGTATTTGCATGTATTCATGCTCCATTCTTTAACGGGAGCAGCAACGCCATGCATAATACGCCTCCCGTATTTTCGTCTCCCCCCGCGCATACCTCACCTGAGAACACAACGCCACGGGGTAACGCCGTCACCTCTAAAGTGCCTGATTCCAGGGACTAGCCGTCCAAGGATCAATCGGCGGAATCGCCCGGACCTCTGGCCAAGGCGTTCCTCGACTCCCCCGCCACCAACAACGGGGCCAAAATCAATCTTGGTAAGATCATTTCCACGATCGTGCGGGATTTGGAGACGGCTGAATTTCTGCAGGCAATCAAAGTTGAATTCACGCCAACAGGCGCGGACGAAAGCGAAGGAAACGGAACCGTCGAGGATCAACCGCCAGAAGATAGAGAGTTGCCAGCCTGATTAGTATCGCCGCGCGGGAAGGGCTGTGTTGGGCGCATACCCACGATGCGTCCCCCTCTAGAACAAAATCTGTGCGCCGAAGTTTCGTTTCGGGTCCAGTTCCGGCACGATCCGGCCCAGTGGTTCCGCGCTTTTTGGTTTGTCACAGGGCAAAAATTCACCGCTGCCCGCATCCACTTTCAGCGCTTCGTCTTCTACGACCACGCGGCCGCGACTGAGCACTGTTGTAGGCCAGCCAGTCAGCTCCATGCCTTCGTAGGGGGTATAGCCGACATTATCGTGCAGCATGTCCCAGTTCACCGTGACCTTTTTGTCCAGGTCCCAGATGGCGATGTCCGCGTCGGCGCCTACGGCGATCGTTCCTTTGCGCGGATGCAGCCCGTACAGTTTTGCCGCCGCTGTCGACGTCAGGTCGACAAAGCGTTGCAGGTCGATACGACCCTTGCCAACTCCTTCGGAGAACAGCAGCGGCAGGCGCAATTCAATGCCAGGCACGCCGTTGGCGACTTCCTTGAAGTTAGGGTTCGGGCCCGCTTTCAACTTGCCGGTTTCATCGAAGCGGTATGGCGCATGGTCGGAGGAGAACACCTGGAACGTTCCGTTCTGGATGCCGCGCCAGATGACTTCCTGGCCCGCTTTGTCGCGTGGCGGTGGGCTGCAGCAGAACATCGCACCTTCGGCACCGGGTTTGTCCAGGTCATCCATCGTCAGGAATAGATATTGCGGGCAGGTTTCACCAAATACTTTGAGACCCTTGCTCTGGGCCATGCGGATTTCCTCCATCGCTTCTTCCGCCGACACATGGACTATTAATACCGGCGCGTCGACCAGACGGCCCAGCGCGATGGCTCGGTTGGTGGCTTCTCCCTCCGCAACTTGCGCGTGGCTGACGGCGTGGTATTTCGGCGCGGTGTTGCCCCCATCCATCAAGCGCTTAGTCACCCAGCGGATCATGTCCCAGTTTTCCGCATGGATCATGGTCAACGCGCCTTCGCGCCTTGCGACCGAGAGCACGTCGAGCATTTGGTAATCGTCGAGCTTGGTGCCCTCATAGGTCATATAGACCTTGAACGAGGTGTAGCCATCGCGGATTAGCGCGGGCAAATCCTGGCCCAGCGCCTGTTCGGTCGGGTCGGTGACGATCAGGTGAAAAGCGTAGTCGATGACCGCCTTGGGTCCGGCGCGGTCGTGGTAGTCCTGCACGACTTCGCGCAATTTGTCGCCGCGATGCTGACACGCGAAGGGAATGATGGTCGTGGTCCCGCCAAAGGCTGCGGAAACGCTGCCGGTGTAGAAATCATCGGCGCACATGACGCCCATGCCGGACACTTGTTCAATGTGGCAATGGCTGTCGATGCCACCAGGCAGCAACAGTTTTCCCGAGGCGTCAATCTCACGGTCCGCCTCGCCAAGGTCCCGGCCCAGTGCGGCCACTTTGCCATCGCGCACGCCGACGTCGCAGTTTGTGTTGTCGGTCGCAGTGACCACCGTTCCGCCCTTGATGATGAGATCGAACGCCGCCATGAAACTCTCCCACGAGTAAATGATGCAGGCATCCAGCATGACGGGCTCGGGGGGGTGGCGCAAGCGGTCGGGTGCTCAGGATTGCGCAAGCGGATGGGTGTTCGGATTCGCGCAAGCGGCTGGGGCTATAATATCTTCACCGTCCCTTTCGCTGGGTCGACGGTGACCTTGTCGCCGGTTTTCACGAATTCGGTGATGTCGCCGTCGAACCGGTCAACCATAGGAAGGTTGGCGAAGGACGCGCCTTGCGCCATGATCGGGTTGGCGAAGTTCAGGATCAATGCGGCGGGTGCCATGTTGCGCGCCGTCATTTCTCGCAACATCCACGCCGAGGCAACGCCGCCCTTGGCCGCGTTGAGAATGAGGACTTTACCGACATAGCTTTGCCCGCATAGTTTGTGCTGCTGGCGGGAAAAGACGCCCTTAATGCGGTCAAGGTCGTAGCGCGCGCTGAAATTATCGCTGGCGACCAACGCTTCGGCGGTGACGCGTGGCCCAATGCCCACATGGCCTTGGAATAGTTGTTGGCTCATAACGCGCTCCCTATAATCTTACCCGCGACTGCGCTGTCCACGCATTGCGTCATCGACGCCAGCATCGGTTCATAGCCATAGCCGCCGAGGATGTTCACGATCTTAGCGGAGTTGCTCATCAGCCGTTTCCAGCCATTCGCTTCGCCAATTTCGCGGGCGTACATTTGATAGAAGCACACGCCTTCCAACACTATGCCGCCGGACGCCTCGATCAATTCGGTTAGACCCATGCGGTCGCTGGCAGATTTTATTTCTGGCGACGTCGTAGCGATCAACGTCACCGCGTCGTTTACCCGGCGGCCTTTCAGCAATCCGGCCAGCGTGCGCATTTCCATCAACGACAGTTGCGGTGCGGCGAAAACGACCACGTCAAGACGATCATCCGCAGGCCAGTAAGAGTCGCGCAACGCCGTCACTTCAGCGCGCGTCAACGACGTCGCGACAGGGACAGAGGCCGCGGGGCCGTCGAACACAGTTTGCAGATCGGGCGCTTCCGGGGTGATTCCAGTCATGTGAAACAACGGCGTCGACCCAAAACTGGCGAGCGCTGCGCCGAAATGTTTCAGCTCGTCCGAGGTTGGAGGGGAATCAATTCCAGAGATCACCGGCACTTCCCAATAAGATTGCATTTGCCGCCCGACGACAGCGCCCAACGCGCCCCATTCGCTGAGATCCGCCGGGCGGTGGTCAACCTCAAAATGTGTGCCGCCCTTGCGCACTTCATCCAGGTGAAAGCCATATCGCGGCGTGCGCCCGGTGAGTGCTGCGGCCAGGGCGGAAGGTCCACCTTCGAAATTCGTGCGCGCGCCCATGACGCTGTTGGCGTAAATCGACGAACCCGTATCGCCAAACGCCAGATGTTCACCCAACACCGGCGGCATGATGGTTTGATAATTGATGCAAGTGTCGGTCATCATCACGCCAAGGGCGCGAAACGCGGCGATGGACCGGCGTTCCAGATTGGCCTGTTCTTCGGTCTGCTTCAGCCGTTTATAGGCCTGCAGATCAACCCCGCGCGGATCGGTAATCGTCGGCGCGCGCACCAAACGTTCTTCTTCCGGCAGTTCGGCCAGACCTTCCAGAAAGGACACGCATTCGTCACCCAGCGATTCCGGGTCCGCCATCAGGTGAACTTGAGCGATCTCCACGCAATCTTCCGCGTCGAAAAACTGCCCAACATTGACGACCTGCTCCATGGCGTATTTTCGCGCCGGGCCCTCTTCCCCGGCCAGCATCGCCGACTCATGGTCCGTAAGTTTCATGTTTTCATTCCATTCGAAATACTCAATTGCAGATATTTTAAGGATCGCGGACGCCGCGTCACACAAATTCGCGCACATCGTAACACCGTCTTGAACTTAACGCCCTGTGCGGTCACAGTGCAGCGATCATAAGACTAGAATTACGCGTCATGAAGCCGTCCGGCCGGAACAAAGCGACGGCAAAGACGCTGTCATTGAACGTGGCGATCTGGGATTTTACCCACCTCCCGGCGTCACGACTGAGTTTAATTAGCCGCGCCTGAATATAACGAGGAGCCACCTATGCCGAAAATTAACGCCGACCGACTGTTAAAGGACCTCCGGGATTTACGCGCGTTCGGCGCGGAGGGAAACGGCGTCGTGCGCCCCGCGTTCAGTGATATCGATATGGAATCACGCCGTTGGTTGGCAGAACGCTTCACCAACGCCGGGTTGGATGCGACCCTGGACGGCGTTGGCAATGTGTTGGGTCGGTCGCGCAAATCTGGCCCAGCGTTGATCATCGGATCGCATTCCGACACCCAGCCGCGCGGCGGGTGGCTGGATGGCGCGATGGGCGTCATTTATGGATTGGAGGCCGCACGCGCCTGCGCGGAAGACCCGGCGACGGCGCATCTCGCGGTGGACGCGGTGTCCTGGCAGGATGAAGAGGGCGCCTATCTAGGATGCATCGGCAGCCGGTCCTGGTGTGGCACGTTGGACCCGGCGCATGAAGCCGCCGCCGTGGGCCGCGACGGCACACCCCTAGCGACCCGGTTGAGTGAGGTAGGCTTGGCGGATACGCCACGTTTATCAATGGAGGAAGGTCGCTACGCCGGGTACCTGGAAGCCCATATCGAACAGGGCGCGTATCTAGAAGACGCGGGCGAGTTGATCGGCGTCGTCACCGCCATCGTCGGTATTCGCGGCATGTGGATTAAATGTTACGGTGCCCAAAACCACGCGGGCACGACCACCATGGCGCGGCGCAAGGACGCGGCGGCAGCGATGTTCGAAATCGCGCACCGCATCAACCAGGAATTCCCCAAGCTCGCCAATGAACGCACGGTCTGGACCATCGGTCAGGCGACCATCAAACCGGGCGCGTCGTCCATTATTCCCGGCTACGCCGAACTGGCGCTGCAATTTCGCGATTCCGACCCAGGCTTGCTGGACGCCTTTGAAGGCATCGTCGCAAAATTAGTCACAGAAATAAACGCGCGTGGCGTCATCCGAGTTGAAGCGGGGCAATCACGCCCGCCGATTATTCCTAGCATTATGGATGCGGGACTACAGGACCACGTCGCGCAAGCCGCCGAAGTGACAGCGCCCGGTAAATGGCGTCGCATGCCCAGCGCCGCGGGTCACGATCCCATGGTCATTCACCAAAAACTGCCTTGCGCGATGTTATTCATTCCGTCCATTGACGGCATCAGCCACGATTTCGCCGAAGACAGCCACGATGCGGATATTGTCACTGGATGCCAGGTGATGGCGGACGCCGCCGCGTCTATTCTGCTCGCTGTGAAATGACGGATTCCATTAACGCGTTCGTTCCTGGAATCGACGCCCAGATTGACGGCGCGACGGATGGCCCGCTTTCCGGATTAACCTTTGCGGCAAAAGATTTGTTCAACGTTGCGGGGTTTCGTACCGGCGGCGGCAACCCTGATTGGGGGAAACGCGCCCCGGTTCCAGACAAGCATTCTTGGGCGGTTCAAACCCTACTTGAGTCCGGCGCGAACTTGATCGGCAAGACCATCACCGACGAAGTGTCGTTGGGTATTCTGGGCGAAAACGCGTTTTATGGCACACCGTTGAACAGCGCTGCGCCGGACCGCGTGCCCGGCGGGTCATCGTCGGGCTCGGCGGCGGCGGTGGCCGCAGGTTTGTGCGATACGGCCATCGGCACCGATACTGGCGGGTCGGTTCGCGTGCCGGCCAGCTTTTGCGGATTGTTCGGCATTCGCCCCACTCATGGCCGTATAAATGGTGCCGGAATGTTGCCCCAAGCGCCGAGCTCCGACACTACAGGTTGGTTCGCGCGCGACATTGAAACCTTCGCCCGCGTGTCCGAAGCGATGCTGGGCGAATCCTGTGAAGCGGCCATCCCAACGCAGTTGATTATCGCCAGCGACGCCTTCGGATTTGCTGACAAATCCGTCCGCGAAGCGTTGAAGCCGATGGTGGCGCTTTTACAGGAACAAGTCGACGAGACAACCGAAGAGATCATGGCCCCGCAAGGTCTGTCCGTGTGGGGCCACGCCCAACGCACGCTGCAACCTACGGAAGCCTGGGACACGTTCAAGAACTGGATCAACGAAGATAATCCGCGCGTGTCGTTCAATGTGGCGCGCGGCTTGATGGCAGGGTCCAGCGTGACGGCCGCCGATTTGAGCTGGGCCACGTTGATGCGGCGGGAAGCCCGTGCGCGGCTAGATTATTTGCTGCGGCCAGGAACCGTTCTGGTTCAACCGACGACGCCATTTCCCGCGCCGTTAAAGGGCTTGCCGCTTGATGAACTCAATACGGTGCGAGACCAGATTATGTGCCTCTGCGCTTATGGCGGATTGACCGGCGTCGCCACCATCACCATCCCCGGCGCTAAAGTAACCACCTCAAGCGGGGACCTCGCGCCGGTTGGACTGTCGATCATCGGCGCGCCCGGAACGGACGCAATGCTGGTTGGGTTAGCGCGGGTGTTACTGCAACAAGAATAGGAACCATCATGAGTGATCTGACCGTTAACGACCCGAATGCGGTCGAAGAAGTCCGCGTATTGTTTGAACGCTACGAACAGGCGTTGATCGACAAGGACATTGATGTTCTGGACGACACCTTCTGGAATTCGCCGCACACGATCCGCCTGTCCCGCGATGAACACGGCTACGGGTTCGACGAAATCCACGCCCACCGCGTCGCCCGAACGCCCGGACCCGGCACGAAGGAGCGGCGCATCAAGCTGGACATCCTCACCTTAGGAAAAGACTTCGCCGTGGTAAATCTGGTCTACAAAGTGCGCGGCCAGGACGCTACCGGGCGCCAAAGCCAAACCTGGACAAAATTTCCCGAAGACGGCTGGAAAGTCGTCAGCGCGCATGTCTCGACATTTGAAGAAAAATCTTAACAATTTGGAGTTGATGGCGATGACTGACGAACTCTGGAATACGCAACTGCATGGATTGTTGGACGGCGCGCTTCAGGTGTGGCGAATTGATGCTGAATTAACGTGCGACGGTGCCGCATGTGTTCTCCACCCCACCGGAGCCGGCGCTCCGGTGTTTGTGCGCCGCGTAACCGATGACGTCAACGCGGCGTATTGGACTGTCTCCAGCGAAGCCGATTCGGCGTTGGCGGCGTTATTGGCGCAGCCTTATGCCGGCGTTCAAGGCATGTTGCGCGCGGTCCGCGACGCGCTCAACCCGACCGCTAAGACGCAACGTCTTGTGGTTGGCGGCTGAGATGACGCCGGTTACCGTACTCACCGGGTTTTTGGGCAGTGGCAAGACGACCCTCCTGTCCAGGTTAATCCGTCATCCGGACATGGCACGCACCGCCGTGGTGATCAACGAATTCGGTGATGTGGGTTTGGACCATATTCTACTGGAATCCAGCGATGAAAACATTGTCGAGCTTAACAGTGGCTGCTTATGCTGCACCATCCGGGGCGACCTTGTGGTCACTTTGGAAGATTTACTGGCACGCCGTCATCGCGGCGACATCATGGATTTCGATCGTATCATTATAGAGACCACCGGACTGGCTGACCCGGTGCCAATTCTGCACGCACTGATGACCGACAAAGCGCTGGCGGGTGCCATTCGATTGGAAGGCGTGGTGACCACGGTGGATGCGGTGAACGGAGCGGCTACTTTGGACCGACACGATGAATCGGTTCGCCAGGCCACCGTTGCCGACCGGATCGTGTTAACCAAAACCGACCTTGCGGACCCGGAGGCTTCAAATTTACCAAAGCGGTTGCGCGCCTTGAACCCGGCGGTGCCCCTGTTGCCCGTCACCCAGGGCGAGATCAACCCCGCGCAACTGTTTGATGCAGGCTTGTACGACCCCTCGGCGAAATCCGACGCGGTGCAAGATTGGCTCAAGGTCGACTTTACGCACGACCATCATCACCACGATCCCAACCGGCATGATGATTCCATCCGCGCACACGCGTTCACCTGGACCCAACCGGTTCACGCTGTCGCCCTGACGTTGTTCCTAGAAATTCTGGCGGAACATTGCGGCCCCGATTTGCTCCGCCTGAAGGGAATCGTGAATTTGCTGGAAAGCCCCGACAGCCCCGCCGTTATTCACGGGGTGCAGAATGTCATCCATCCGCTCCTGTGGTTGGACGCCTGGCCGGACAACGCACATCACAGCAAATTTGTATTCATCACCAAAGACTTGCCAGGCCCCTGGTTCGAAACGTTATTGGAGGCGGTGAACGCCGAGGTTGCCGAAACCATCGCCCGGCGCGACAATACGTCAAATTCAGCTTGAGGGAGGGAAATCGATGTTCGACTTGATTATACGCGGAGACCGGGTGGTCACCCCGCACGGGACGGGAAAATGGGACATCGCCGTACAAGGCGAGACCATCGCTGCCCTGGGCGCACCGGGAAGTCTGGGCGAGGCCAAACGAACGATCGATGCGACCGGCAAGATCGTCATGCCTGGCGGCGTTGACCCCCATGTCCACTGTGCCTGGCATATTCCGGCGCTGGAGGAAGGCGGCGAAGCTACCCAAAGCGCGCCGCCATCCCAGGTCAGCCGCGCCGCCCTTTACGGAGGCACAACGACATTGATCGATTTCGCCGCCGGTGAGACAGGCCAAAGCATCCCAGACATGATCGAGACCCGCGACGAGGACTGGGCCGGAAAATGTTATTGCGATTACGCGTATCACCTGATGCTGCGCGGCGCCGTACCGCCATCAATCATCGGTGAATTGGGCGAAGCGGTGCAGGCGGGTTATCCCACGGTCAAGGTGTTCACCACCGACATAACACCCAGCCGACGCGGGCGCATGGTGCATTTTGGCGATATCTGGGAAATTCTCAAACAACTGGCGAAGCATGGCGGATTGGGCGTGATCCATTCCGAAGACAACGACATCGTCATGCATATGTACGAAAAGCTGTTTCGCGAAGGCCGCGGCAGCTTTGAGAACCTGGCGGAAGTCCACAACACATTGTCCGAAGACATTTCTTTCCGCCGCGTTATCCGGCTGGCGGAGAACATCGAAGGTGCCGCCCTTTATATGATGCATGTCAGCGCAGCGACCGGAGTGTCCGCGATTGCTGAATCTCGAGCACGCGGCTTTCCAATCTACGGCGAAACACTGCATCAATACCTGTTGTATAACAGCGAAGACTACAAACGTCCGAACGGGCAGATGTACCACACCTATCCCTCGCTCAAATCTCAATCCGACCAAGCGGCCCTCTGGGAGGGTGCGCGCAATGGCGCGATCAACGTGGTGGCGACGGATGAAGTCTGCTGCAACCTGTCGGTCAAAGTGCAAGGTGATCAGATCGATGACACCACCGGCGGCAATTCCGGCGTCGAACCCCGAATCGCCGTAATGTATACAGAAATGATCGACAAACGCGGCTTTTCACTGGAACAATTCGTCGACACAACCTCATCGAACGCCGCGCGAATTATGGGGATGTATCCGCGCAAGGGTGCCATTGCGGTCGGCAGCGACGCCGACATCACGGTGTTGGATCCGGACGAAAAACGCACCGTGCGGAAGGAAGATTTGCACGAAACCGATTATTCGCCGTGGGAAGGTCATGAAGTTTCGGTCTGGCCGACAATGACCGTGCTGCGCGGCAAGATCATGGTGGAGAACGGCGACTTCCACGGCGC
>Ga0302137_1000338_pt1 | contig 20099 bp, 20 predicted proteins | sample CBN3_SCM_MG_FD_203127 | JGI IMG/M metagenome (GOLD analysis project Ga0302137, IMG submission 203127) | Marine microbial communities from Western Arctic Ocean, Canada - CBN3_SCM | ecosystem: Environmental > Aquatic > Marine > Oceanic | place: Canada: Western Arctic Ocean | collected 2017-09-15 | reverse complement strand
GTACTTTAGCCAAGGTTTCAGGTTTTGCTCATGTTCGATAAGTTATTCTCCATCGAGTACGGTATCTGGATCTGCCACACGGGGATCGAGTGCCGTTACGCTCGGACTCGATTGCGATGTCTGTGGTTGCGGTACGAAGGCAGACTGTTCGGCTTCTGGCACAGAAGCACGCTTGGACATGCGGTACAGCGTGAATGACGCCATCATCGCGTATACGCCCGCGGCATAGTAATATAGGCCGCCCGGCCCCAAGGACTTCATCGCGAGCGACGCCAAAAACGGGCTGACGCTAGCGCCGATACCGAATGCGAGAAGGAGGCCAGCCATGAACGAAACCATCTGTTGAGGGCTCGAATAATCGCTGGCATGCGCCATGGCGATCGGATAGGTCACGGCGCTTAGGCCGCCGATAACGAAGGCAAGCGCGTAAAGCGGCCACACGCCGGCCGAGGTTCCGGTTACAGCGATGACGACACTAACTGCGCCTGCCGCTAGCGCGACACTGACAAGTACGGCACGCCGGTCAAACCGGTCCGACAACCGACCGATCGGGATTTGCAAGGCCAGGCTACCAAACATGAAGAACAACATGTAAGCCGAAACCTGCGCGACATCAAAGCCCACGCCCAACGCGAAAACGGGACTCAAACCGACGATAGAGGAATTGGCCAGGCCGGTCGTCGCCGCCCCGAAAACGCCCACGGGGGACGCGCGGTACAGATCGCGGATCGACATGCGCCCGTCGCCGAAATTCTTTGGCGCCTCGTGCCGCGCCAAGGCGATCGGCACTAGACAGACGGCGAACAAGATACCAAGCAGCATGAAGAGACGGTCGCCGGCCGGATCGGCGAGCTGCAGCAAGAGTTGGCCTAGTGCAAAACAGCCCTTATTGATCACCATATAGATCGAAAATACTCGCCCCTTGTTCCCTGGCGATGCCGAACCCGCGAGCCAGCTCTCGGCGACCATGAACACCATGGCGGAACTAAAACCGAAGACCACCCGTATCGGAATCCAAGTATAGGGGACAACATGCATCGGCAATAGCAGCGCGCATATCGACATCAGTGCGGCGAAGGCCGTCAGGCAGCGAATGGCCCCGACATTCGCGATTACGCGCTGTCCGTACAAACAGCCAAGCACGAATCCAATCATATTGCATGAAACGACCACACCGATCACCGTCGGATCAAAACCCTCCATCGACATGCGCAGCGCCGTGAGCGTTCCAAACAGGCCGTTGCCGAGCAACAGGGCGCTCATACCAAGTAACAGCGCACCAAGTGCGTAAATTTCCCTCACCATCGCAGTCCCACCTCTCCCTGCCGGGGAGCGTAGCGGCGATTGGCGGAGGAATCTATGCGCGCCGTTGACAGGGTCTCACTAAGGATTATGCCCAAAAGCCGTCCTGGCGAACACTGTGGGTTCACTTCCGCTTTGTGCGGCAACAGCGAACAACCCCAAATACCAAAAAAAGTTGAAAATGTTTTTTAGCGAGCGTGTCGGTGTTGGGTGCCTCGTTATCAACCCGGTTAAGGGACTCCGACCAACTTAACGCTTTTTCTTGCTCTGTCGGTTTCGGAATATCTTCCACCAAGTTTCATTTTTGGCGGTATTTCAAGCGATGTGCAGATCCCAAACATCCACCAGTAACCGCTGGAACTCAGGCTCCTGCGCGATGCAAATAGTTTGATACGTGTCCACGAAGGGGAGCCATTAAAATCAAAGGGTTGAGCTTAATTGGCTTGGCCCTTTATTTATTTAGGGACCATATAGAGTCATAATGCGCGAAGTTATGAGCAAAATAATTCTAATTATTGCCTTCGCGGTAAGTTTGGGTTTTCCGGCTGCAATGCCATAAACGCCTCTCCCCCAAAATTCGTCAAATTTCGTCAAACCGTGATACCGCGTATTCCCGCAGATGCTCCGATGACTTACTATTTCATAAAATACCTGCGGCGTTGAGACGGCGCGCATATCTATGCTAAAATAAAGCAGCGCCGATTTGAAGACCAGCTTGCGGGCGCTAAACAAATGCAGCTAAAGCGCGCGGGTCGTCCGGCGTTAGCTGTGGCGGCTATTTTATTGGACTGATCCGCCGAACGGATTGGGCATTTGACAACCAGCTTGTGCGCCTTGGTACTCCGCCTAAAGCACTAAAGAGGAGCCAAACATGGCGAAGAAACCCATCCGCGACGACAGCACCTTCCTTGGATTCTCCAAAATCAACGGCGTGCGTGTTCCCTTCCGGGACGACAACAAGCCGCTCGATCTGGCGAAACTCCTTGGATTACACGCAGATGTTAAAAGCATTACTATGTGCCTTGCTCCGCAGCTTAAAAGGTGACGCCTTCGGTGCCGCTGGGAATATGGCGCGCGGTGCGCATCGCCGCATCGTCCCATTTGTCGCCGCCGTCGGAGGCGGCGCGTATTTTATAACGTTTCTTAGTGAATTATACATTCCGTCAGTTCAATGCGTCGCCCGTGACTGTCGCGCCGTACTGGGAGTCCACATCCTCAAACCCGGAGTCTTTGGCAAGACTACGGTAGAAGCCCACCCAGAAAATCCCCACAATTGCTAAAGGGCATTGGTATTGATTATGATTCCTGTCGGGGTCAATCAAGCCTCGCCTTCCGCTACGACCAGGTCCATTTGGCAGCACGCTTTTCATTGAAGGCGTGGGTCGCTTCCTTCGAGTCGTTGAAAGTGCCCAGGCGGTTGGTGTAGTCGTTTTCCGTCCGGTACGATTGCATGACGTCATCGCGTTCAATGCGCAGGATCGATTCCTTGGCAAGCCGGAGTGCGATTGGGCTCTTCTTGCCCAATTCCGTCGCTATTTCAACCGCGCGTGCTTCGGCGTCACCAGCCGAGACAACCTCTTCTATTCCGCCAAGGCGGTGTAGCTCCTGCGCTTCGATCATCTCGCCCAGGAAGAGCATACGGCGCGCCTTTGACGGGCCAAACAACCGCAGCGCCTTGGATGCGCCGCCAAGCAAGCCGACATTGATTTCGGTCAGGCCGATGGTCGCTTTGTCACCGGCGATGACCAAGTCACATACACCTAACAGACCGAACCCCGCGCCGATCGCCGCGCGTTCGAACGCCGCGATGACGGGAATTGTGCAATTCAGGATTGAATACTGAGTCTGCCGCCATTCCCACGCAGGGTCGATCACCTGGCGAACATCCATGTCTTCGGTTGGCACTTTTCCAGCGGCGCGCTGCTTTAGGTCTACCCCAGCGCAGAACGCCCGGTCCCCGGTGGCGGACAGCACTACCGCCCCGATATCGCGGTTCTGCGACAACGCGGTGAAGCAAGCGGTCAGCTCATTCCGCATGGTGCGGTTGACAGCATTGACTGGCGGCCGGTTTAAACGGACGATTGCATATCCCTGACCAAACTCGATCTCAAGCGTTTCAAACTTATCCATATTACCTCCGTGGCGTTTTAGCGTCCATTGCGGGGCCGCGGCGCGGCACCCTTGTGTTACTGGCATTCAGTGGTCCTGTCCCGCTTTAATCCTGGAAACTTATCTCATTTACGCCGCCGAGCTTTTAAACACGGCAGGGGTTTTGAAAGCCCCACGCCCAGGGGGAGGCGGTGTTTAGGCGCTGAATAATAAATTCAGGAGGCTTTAGTTGTGACTAGCCAAGCGATTTTTTTCGACTAAGCGCTTTAGCAAATGCGGCGAAGAGCAGTCTGTTGATTCGTTTTATAAGCACGAAACAGCGAGAAACAGCTTGCGGTCCATGCCAGGGCAACAAAGACCATGACCATAACCAGATCACTCTCAGACATCGCCAATAGCATTGAGATGCCCAAAATCCGTTGCTCACGCTACAACCGGACACGTCGGATGGGCGTGGATAAGCTGATCAATCAGTATGGCGCGACAACACTATTGCCTGATCTTGGACCCATGCTTGTGCAAAATTGTGACAACGCCCAGACGCACAATTACGCCAAGTGCGATGTCTTCTATCCGTAACCACCGCTCCAAGACACCTCAAAACCGTAGCCATATATAAAAGTTTCCAGTCTGTCGCAAACGTGGACGAAGACCCAACCGCAGCTTCCCACGTTTCAAGTATGGTCATAAAGACAGCGTTGTAATCCTCCATGTTCTCCCGGCCCATGAACTAGAACATCTGTTCGTAAGTCAGGGCAAAATGATGGAGGTCAACCGACTGGCCAGTTAAGCCGACAAAGCCGATGCCGAATAGGGCAATGTTAGGGGAATTTGGCTTGAGGCGACGATATGCCTCCGACGCCTTGCCGGTATCGGTATCGGCGAGAGCAAAGACGTTTTGTTTCGGGATTAAGCTCGCCATCACCTATTCTCCAACAATTCCTGGGATACCCTGCCATCGGATAAGGTTCCACAAGGCCGGAGGGAAACCACGGCCGAGGAAATAAGTTGGTCGTTGGCCCAGACACGGTGCCCGATTTCAGTACAGTTGATCATGCGCCAGGGTTATTTCGATAGTAATCGAATTTTACCATAAATAGACGCTTTGCGCTATTCTTGTGCGTGGGATTTCAATGTCCTCTGTTGCCGCATATAGCCAACTCACTTGATATGAGCGGTAGCCGCCGCTTGTGGCCTATAGCCTGCACAACCGGAGCGACTGTTGAGCGCCTAATTGTATTGCCACTGGGCACCAGGGAAAAAGATGATGTTGAGCGGCCTAGCCAGGAGGCAGGACTGCGCGTGCGAATTAAATATGAGAAGGTTTTCGTGAACGATGTAACTTGCAACAGCGTCGCGTAATCATCCGGCCTCAATTCTGACTGCGACATAACCAGATTAGAAATAGATAATTCGCAACCCAGCAAAGTATGGGTGTATTTGGAGTGCATTTCCGCGGGCCACTTTCAGGGTGCCTTGTCGGCTTTACTAGGACCGGATGAGCTGGGAAGAAGCATTGCAACACTGGCGTGATCGGAATTTATCGACCCGGCGTTATTTTTATATCTGGGCCAACGGGATTTATTTCCAGGCCTGCATGGAAGATTAGCGCCAATGTGTACTGGTCATTATCGGAGCCACGACAGAGGGCAAGAAGGGACTTCTGGGCTTCAATTCCAGCTACCAGGAAAGCGTCCAAGCCGGGCGGAGCTTCTGACTACCCTGTTAAGCGCGTGGCCTTGCAGACCCACCTCTGCTGGCCATTGTTATATGATTTGAGTAGGATTTCGTTAAACTCCTGCTGCAGGTACAACAATGACGGTAAATAGGGGAAGACTTGATGAGTTATGATGATATTCTCTACGAAACTGAAGATAGAATTGCGACCATCACGTTGAACCGCCCCCATGTGATGAACGCGATTTCGCCCAACATGGAAGCAGAAATGCACCATGCCTTTGACGAGGCTGATGCGGATCGCGACATCCGGGTGATCATCCTGACAGGTGCGGGCGCGGCCTTTAGCTCGGGTTATGATCAAGGCCCGAGTGAAACCGGCCGTAAAAAGGGGGATCCAAAAGGGAAAACAATTGCCGAATATATCGAGCAATTTCAGCGAAGCGACAGCAAGAACGTAGAAAAATGGACCCATATGTGGAAACTCGGAAAGCCGATCATTGCAGCAGTCAATGGTTGGGCAATGGGCGGTGGTTTCTGGTATCAGCTTGCTGCTGATATTACCATCGCTTCCAACAAGGCGGTGTTCGCACAGCCCGAAGTCCGTCACATTTCGAATTCCAGTTTTCTGTTTACGGCGCTTTGCGGCTGGAAAGCGGCCAACCGCTGGGCGTTAACAGGTGACCATTTTGACGCAGAGGAAGCACTCCGGATTAATATGGTAAACGAGGTCGCGCCGCACGATGAATTAATGGCGCGGACACGCGCGCTCGCAGGCCGCATCGCCCTGACGCCAGAACCGGCCGTTAGGCTTAATAAGGCGATCGCCATGCAGGGACTGCAGGCCTCTGGCGTCACGGCGGCATTGCTGGTCGAGGGCGCCCTTGGCGCGCTCGCACATTCATCTCACGATGACTATCGCGAAAAACTTTTCGAGGTCCAGCGGACAGAGGGCGTAAGGGCATACTTGCAAATGCGAGACGGTCCCTACCAACCAGAACCGATGGGCCCCCGCTCGGCTAAAGCGCTGGCTGCGCGAAAAGCGGAAAATGAATCATGAAATATCTGTGTATAATTTTACCTGCGTGCAACGTTCACACTTGATAGGTTAATTTAATTGGCAACCGACCAGCCTAGAAAAACCCTTGATTCCCTGTTATCGCGCTGTCGTGAGAGGCGAACACCTTGTGGCGATGGTCATCTCGTGTGGCGCGTTTGGAACCAAGAAAATCTAGTGCGTCCTCCAGTGGTTTTATTGCATGGTGGCTTCGGGGCCTGGAACCATTGGGTACGAACAATTCCTGGCCTCGAGCAGCATTATCAGGTGATCGCGCCGGACTTGCCTGGGTGCGGGGACTCCTCTGATCCACTGCGGCCCTACGACGCCGCGAGTTTGGCAAAGTTATTGTCAGATGGTATCAATCAAGTTGTGCCGAACGGCGATCCTTTCGACCTCGTCGCCTTCTCCTTTGGCGGGGTCTTGTCCGGTTTAATCGCCCATGCTCAAGCACAGAGTATCCGTAGTTTAACTATTGTCGGCTCCCCCATTCTGGGCCTGACTGGTGTGGGCCCGGCAAACGAATTGGTTGAGGTCTCGTCCGACCTTTCGGAAGAAGAGGCAGCTCCCCTTTATCGGTTGAACTTGCAGAAGTTGATGGTGTGTGACCCGGAAGCGGTAGATGACTTAGCGCTAACTATCCATTCGGACAATATGGCGAAAGCCCGCCTGCGATCGCGCGGCATCGCACGGACATCGGTTTTAGAAGATTCCTTGCGGGCTCTCCCCTGCCGCCTCAATTGCATCTTCGGCGAACGTGACGTGACCCTATATCCCGATTTGGCTGGTGTCCGCCGGTACGTCGAAAAAGTTCATCCTGATGTAGCCTTCCACATCATTCCTAACGCGGGCCACTGGGTTCAATTCGAGGCTGCGGAAAGTGTCAATGCGTTGTTGGTGGATTTACTATCAAATTAGCGCGTTAAGGGATAACCGGCTCAATGAATTTAAAAGAAACCTCAATTAACGAACTTTCGGTACTAATGGAGGGCGGCGATTTGTGCGCCGTCGATTTAGTCGCTACTTATCAGGAGGCGATGAGGGCTGAAGACAATGTGTATAACGCGGTCGCTTTCCTAAACCCCGATGCCACTGATATCGCCGCGGAACTAGACCGGGAGCGCCGTGATGGCCGTGTGCGTGGACCGCTTCACGGTATTCCAATCTTGGTGAAGGATAATATTGCGTCGGGGGATGCCATGATGACTTCCGCAGGCTCTCTGGCGTTAGATGGCGTACGCGCACCGAAGGATAGTCACGTTGTCGCCCGGCTGCGCGCTGCCGGAGCGATCCTCCTGGGCAAGACAAACCTCAGTGAATGGGCGAATTTTCGATCAACTCGATCATCCAGTGGCTGGTCCAGTCGGGGCGGCCAGGTGCGTAACGCATACGCCACTGACCGAACGCCCGGTGGATCAAGTTCAGGATCTGGTGTTGCGACGGCGCGTGGCTTTTGTGCAGCAGCGATCGGCACGGAGACGGATGGCTCAATCGTCGTTCCATCCGCCATGAACAGCATTGTTGGCATAAAGCCGACAGTTGGCTTGGTCGGGCGGAGTGGCATTATCCCGATCTCTACAAGCCAAGACACAGCGGGTCCGATGGCGCGCAGCGTCATTGATGCGGCGATGGTGTTGGCGGCGATCGCTGGCGTTGACCCAGCTGACCCGGTCACGACGGCAGCCAAATCAATGGAATTTTGCAGTTTCATTAAGAGCGATGGACTGCGTGACAAGCGAATTGGGGTTGTGCGGAATTACGCTGGCTTTCACGAGAGGGTAGACGCAGTGTTTGAAACCGCGCTTGCCGCCTTGACCGATGGCGGCGCGACTGTGATCGATGGTTTATCCCTGCCATCCCACGTTGAAATTCGACAATATGAGCTAACCGTCATGCTGACCGAATTCAAAGTCGGTCTGAACGCCTATCTCGTGTCGCTTGGTGAGCGCTCGTCAATCAGGTCGTTAGCGGCATTGATTGCCTTTAACGAAACGCATGCCGAACGTGTAATGCCATATTTTGGACAGGAAAAGCTGCTCCAAGCTGAGAAAACTAATGGGCTTGATGACAAAGTCTACCAGAATGCACTAGCAGCCTGCGGCAAGCTAACGCGCGACAACGGGATCGACCGGACGATGTCGGAAAATCATCTCCACGCCTTAGTGGCCCCAACGACTTCGGCACCCTGGGCCATCGACTTGATCAACGGCGATAATCGGTTGGGTGGAAGTTCGAGTCCCGCCGCCGTAGCCGGTTACCCCAGCGTGACCGTACCAATGGGGTATGTTTCAGGGCTTCCCGTTGGACTATCCTTCATCGGGGGTGCCTGGAGAGAAGGCGCGTTGATCGGTATGGCCTATGCCTTTGAAAAAATAATGCAAGCTCGGATCCCACCAGGTCCACCGACATCCGTTAATTCTGATTATATACATATAAAACAATAGTTTATAAAATATAATGTTTAGTAATGCCTGCCAGGTCATGCTACAATCCACCCCTGTTTATGGGTAGAATTATGGCTCGCAATATAAACCGTTTATCAGCTAAAGCAGTGGAAACGATCAAACGTCCTGGTCGCCGACGGGGGCGGCCTGTACCTGCAAGTGTCCCGGGCCGGAGGCAAATCTTGGCTCTTTACATTCATGCTCAATGAACGCGTACGGGAGATGGTGCTTATAAAGCCGTCAGCTTAGCCAGTGCCCGCGAAAAGGTGACGTTCTGCCGTTCCTCACTAGCAGACGACATTGACCCGGTCGAAGTCCGTAAAACAGTTCATGGTCGAGAGCCGACAGCGGAACCGAAGACGATTACCATAGAGGAAGCGGAAAATGCCTATATGGCCGCCCATGAAGCTGGTTGGAAAAGTGCCAAGCACGCGTCCCAGTGACGCAACACTCTCGCAGCCCATGGCTTGAAGATTGATCCGTGTCAACGCGCGGCGAATGGCTTCCTCAGTGCTTCCTAACGAGATTGCTATCATTTTCAGAGACAAGTTGGCATCGAGCGCAAGCATTAGGTCTCAACCATCAGGAGTGCCAGCTGGTGTACGCTTGGGCCCTGCTCGATAGCGGCGGTTAACATGCTGTTACACAATGCCATATTGTTGTAATCGTGAGTTAGTAATTTACTCATAACCAGTGCGTGGAGCCGTTCCGTCCAACATTCATTCTCTCGGCAAAAGTTACAGACACGGCAGAGGTTGCTCCTGTCTTACGCAGACCCAACGCCAGACTCGACCTTTGCCCGACGTAAAATGACGAGTGTGCAGTAAATTCTGATAAATTTTTAAATTTCTTAAAATTATACTTGCGAATCATTATCATTATTAATAGTGTTGTAAACGCGACTAATTCTCAGTATCAATTAATCATATTTTGGACAAGGTAAAGCAATGAAAAGTTACGTTATCTCAGGCGCGTCAATCCTGGCACTGGTCTTTACATCAGGGACAGCTCTTGCGAGCGACATCTATGCTGGATTCCCGATAACGGTGAAAGACTATGATGGAAAAAAGAAGTCATCTGTAGCTTATACAGGGCAGATCGCTCGGCACACGTTGCACGAATCCCTAAAGAAACTTGCATCTTCCGGTAACGGTGCACCGAATGCAGATCTCAAGGCTAAGATGATGGCCTATTTCAGCGGCAAGGATGCTGGGCGCGCAATCATAGCGCCAAAAACAAAGGGCCCGTTCGCTATTAAACAAACGGGTGTCGACGACATCAGTAAAAAGAAAAACCTTGCTGGAAAGACGTATAAGGGCACCATCACGGGGATGCCAAATAATATGACCGGCCCAGAATTAGTCACATTCTGGATTGATAAGGCATCAGCTGCCAATAAAGGCTATGACGCGGCAAACGGATACGACTACGGGCAGCTCATATCGAAATTCATTATGGGAGCGGTATCCTACAACCAGGCCGTCGATAATTATCTCGATGAAAAACTGACGGCGGGGAAAAAGCCCAACGACAAGCCATATAAGAAGGGCGCATATTACACCGGAAAAGAACATTCGTGGGATGAAGCCTTCGGTTATTTCGGCGCGCCGGCCCATACGCTCTCGCTCAGCCCACGGCAAGTTTATGAAATTGCTAAACAGGGTAAAAAATCAAAGGACCCAAAAGACGCGCTCACATTTGCTGACTTCAACAAAGACGGCATAGTCGACCTGAAGACGGAAATGACATTTGGTCCCGCATACTACGCGGCAGCTTTCGACGCGTCTGGCAAAGGTACAAAATATCTACACAACATCACCAAGGCATTCCTGGATGGCCGGAAGCTGATTACATCTGCAAAAGGCGCAAAACTTACCGACAATCAGCGCAGTATGCTAATGTCTTATGCTGACACCATCGGTAAAAACTGGCAAACAGTCCTTGCGGAAGCCGTATTCAAATATGCCGGCTCAAGTTATAAAGACTTGGCAAAGTTGAAAACCATTATCGAGGCCAAGGGCGACACTAAAAAGATGCTGCGCAAATACGTCAAACATTGGGGCGAACTCAAGGGGTTCAGCCTGGCGCTACAAACCGGCAAAGAAAACCTCGGCGATACCGCCACACGTCTCAATCGACTAATTGGTTTTGGCCCGTTAATGCCAAATCAAAGCCAGGTCGTCGATATCGACAGCAAGGGTAATTTTGTCCGTGATCAAGGTGCTGGCATCGGAGAGTACATGCTCCACATGCTTAAGGTACAAAAGTTGATGGCTGATAAGTTAGATGTCAAAGTCCGCAAAAATGATATGTTGAAGGAAATGGCGGGTCTTTCCAAGAAACTTGGTGGCAGCAATAGCGCCGAGAACGATTGATCTTACCAAAAGGTGACGGGCTCCTTGATCTGCCCGTCACCTTTTTTTATCTACCGAGCAAAATAAATGGAAACGCTTGCTGAACAATATTTTGACCAATTGATTGGTCCCTTACTGGATCCGCGAAAGCGGGTTTTTTTAGGCTATTTGGGAACGGCTCTACTTATCACCCTAACAGTACGCTTCATGTCGGAAAAAAGTGGCAAGTATGCTCTCATAGCTTCTGTCTTCTCGCCCCGCGCCTGGTGGTCTCAGTCAGCACGGCTCGACTATTTGGTTCTAATGATCAACCAAGCATTAACGTTAGGGCTAGCCGGTCGTCTAATCACAAAGCTTACCGTGGGAACACTTCTATTCGAAGCTATGCATATCTGGTTTGACGGCAGGCCGATGACCGGACAAGAACTGCCAGGGTGGCTGGTCGCTTCTTGCTTTACCGCGACACTATTTTTGCTTGATGATTTTTCAAAATATGTAGTGCACCGGACACTTCACGCCGTGCCGTTGCTTTGGAGCTTTCACAAAGTTCATCACACCGCGGAGACCTTAACGCCGTTTACTGTGTATCGGACCCATCCAGTCGAGGGTGTAATATTCGCCCTTCGCGCTTCGGTTACTCAAGGTTTAGCTATTGCGGTTTTTATCTTTTTCTTTGGTGATAAGGCCGATTTACTAACTGTTCTTGGCGCGAGCGTATTCCTTTTTGCCTTCAATGCTACCGGGTCGAACCTACGGCATTCCCATGTCTGGATTTCTTACGGATTGACGTTAGAACGTTTCCTCATTTCACCAGCACAACATCAAATCCACCACTCGACGGCCAGTCAGCATCGTGACCGAAACTTTGGTGCCGTACTCGCTATCTGGGACCGCATATTCGGCTCTCTCGAACTAGCTGGAAAACCACAGACCCTGACTTTCGGCGTGCAACAAGAGACCGCAGCTACACACGACCTTAAATCCGCTTATTTAACCCCGTTCCATGACGCGCTTTGCTGCATGCGCCGATTGGTACCCATGAGTATCAAGATAATGCTGAAAGTTTCTATTCCCAATTCTCTTAGCTGGATAAAATTGCCCATCGGGATGTTAGTATTTTTAGCTATCCTTGCCCAACCGAATATGGCTACAGCCGGCGAGTTGAACATCTATTCTCACCGCCAGCCTTTTTTGATCCAACCGTTCATAGAAGCCTACCAAAAACAAACTGGCACTAATATTAATACCGTCTACGCGTCAAAGGGTCTGGCCCAGCGTCTGCAGGCCGAGGGCAAGCGAAGCCCCGCCGACGTCATCCTAACGGTCGATATCGCCCGATTACATGTTTACGCGGACAAAAACCTTTTGGCGCAAGTTGACTCAAAAATCCTTAGAGAAAACGTTCCAGTCCATTTGCGCGATTCTGAAAACCGCTGGTTTGCGTTCTCCAAACGAGCTCGTGTTATCGTCGTATCAAAACGGGCAACTGACGCGCACAGTATAAAAAGATATGAGGACCTAGCCAATGCAAAATGGAAGGATAGAATTTGCGCCCGTCCAGGCAGCCATGTTTACAATCGTGCTCTAGTCGCCTCGATAATCAATGCATCCGGTGAAAAAGTCGCGGAAAATTGGGCTAAGGGTGTATACAATAATTTAGGACGCCGACCGCAAGGCAATGACCGAGCTCAGGTAAAGGCAATTTTCGAAGGTGTCTGCGATATTGCTATCATTAACAATTATTATTTTGGGAAGCTTAAGCATTCAGACAAACCAGAGCATCAAAAGTGGGCGGCGGCAGTGCAATTGATATTTCCCAATCAAGGCGACCGTGGCACCCATGTGAATATTTCCGGTGGTGGTGTGGCCAAACATTCAAAAAATAAGGATGAAGCTGTACGCTTCTTAGAATTTTTGACCTCTAAAACGGCGCAAGACCTCTACGGGGCAGTGAATTTCGAATATCCCGTTAATCCAAAGGTTCCCGTTTCGGTCGAACTCCAGTCTTGGGGGGTATTCCTAGAAGACAAGATGCCAATTGCGCGCATAGCTGAACTGGCACCGAAGGCACAACGAATTGTAGACCGGGTAGGGTGGTGACGACAGCACCCTGCCTAACTGGAATCGGGACCAAGGTTAACCCTTGGACCCTGGCAACGATTCTTCTGTGTGTAATATTTCTTGGACCGATCGTAGCAGTTTTTATCGCAGCAACTGGTGATAGCGGAGACTTGTGGACGCACCTATTCGAAACTGTACTGCCGCGATACGTATCCAACACATTAATCCTGATGGCCGGCGTTGCCGTGTTCAGTCTCCTATTCGGTGTACCTACCGCCTGGATCGTGACCCGTTATGAATTCCCTTTTCGCCGGCTGATTGAATGGATGCTATTGTTACCAGCCGCCGTACCTGCCTATCTAATAGCTTATACCTACACAGACTTCCTAGAATATGCAGGACCCGTGCAAGGTGCCCTTCGTAACTTATTCGGCTGGGAAAGCGCGCGCGATTACTGGTTTCCCGAAATTCGTTCTATGGGTGGCGCGATGCTTGTAATGGGAGCCGTGCTTTATCCTTACGTCTACATGATGGCGCGATCAGCTTTCATTCTGACACCGGCGTCCCTCTACGAAGTCGGCCAATTATACAAACGCGATCTGTTTCGCAATGTAGCACTGCCACTTGCTCGGCCGGCGATCGTCGCCGGCTTAGCGCTTGCAATGATGGAGACGATCTCCGATTTTGGAACCGTCGAGTATTTCGCAGTCGAGACACTGACATTAGGTATTTTCAATGTCTGGCTCGGCATGAACAGCCTGTCAGCTGCAGCGCAAATATCTTGTATAGCCTTTATCTTCATCATTGTTTTTATCGTCCTTGAAAAAATGGCGCGGCAACATCGCCGCTATAATGACACCAGCAGACGCACTGTATCACTGCGCCCAGAAAAACGAGGGGGACTTGGAGGTGTCACTTGCCTGATCATCTGCGCAACACCAATCGCGATCGGATTTATCATACCCGTCGCCGTCCTGCTCAACTTCGTTTTACAAGGCCATTCCTTGGCATTAAGCGGCGCGTTTGTTTCCGCAGCATTTAATACCCTTCTGCTTTCTGCGACTGTCGCCATTCTTGTCATCTGCACCGCAGCTTTCATGGTCCTTGTTTTTACTTATCAAGGTGGTCGTAAACTTCGACTATTAGTCGGTCTTGCATCGATTGGCTACGCTTTCCCAGGGACGATTTTAGCAATCGGCGTTGTAACGGCGGGAGGCGCAATCGATGGCGGGATCGCAACGATGCTAGAGACAATATTTGGTCTGTCCTATGAAGGCTGGCTAACCAGCGGTATCGGATTAATAGTCGTCGCCTGTGCAATCCGCTTTCAAGCGGTCGGCTACGGTGCGATGACATCGGGTATGGAGCGTCTTCCTCCAAACATGATGAATGCAAGCCGTGTTATGGGTCGATCCTTTGGCTACAGTCTTAAAGCCATCATAATGCCACTTGTTAAGGTGCCCGTGTTGGCTGGTGGGTTACTCGTTTTCATTGACGTTACGAAAGAGCTGCCCATGACTCTTCTGCTGCGCCCGTTTAATTACGAAACATTGGCAACCTATGTTTACCAATTCGCGAAGGATGAACTCTTAGAGGAAGCGGCACTACCAGCACTCATTATCATCGTTGTCGGCGTGTTACCGGTTATAGTGATGAATGCGGCAATTCGTCGGAGCATAAAACATTAGCGCAAAGGCGTGGTGTCCGAAATTTATTTTATAGTTAATTATCATAGCAATATCAAAATTTTACACTACTGTTATACATGCCTGAAATAATCATAGATGGCCCGGATCATACGCACTACGCGCATCTTCTATCCTGGGCACCCTTTGTCGGCCGCGGCGAAGACAGGTCGGTGCCGCACTGAATATCGCAGTTGAACTAGCTAAGGGTGTTGCGTTGCATCAAAGTAGATTCCGTGGTTCGAAGGCCTCGTCCCCATGCGACTTGCAGCGGCCCCGGCCTATAATGGGAGGGTTCTGACAGGGTGTTGCTTGGCCAGCTTTAGTAAGCGCCGCAAAGTTAGTTTGTTTCACTAATAAGTCCTTCCGCTCACGAGGTTGAGCCTTCGTAAGGAACTGCCGGTCCCTATCCGAGTGCCTAACCCTGCTCCATGCAAATTTCCCATATTAGAAACCTGCCCGCCACCATCTACCTGACGATTGCCGTGCTTCTGGGAAGTGTGGGGGTGGGTTATGCGTTGTCGCCGTGTCCCTCGGACCAGAACCGGTATTACGATGACTACTTTGGTACCTATACCTGGCCCAGTTGATGTTGGAATCGTGCTTTGCAATGGCTTATGTGTTACTCCTGAATTTCGCCTAAACGGCTCTTAATTGTCCTTATCGGAATGGAGGATTGTTGCATGTACAGTATGCCGGTTACACAAACTGCGGAGATAAACGGCCAGGCCCTCTCGTATTACGAATGGGGGAAGCCAGGGGCGCCAGTATTGATTTGTCTTCATAGTCACACGAATTCCGCCGCATCTTGGCGAGAGTTCGGCGAGTTTGCCTCGGATAATTACCACGTATTTGCCCTCGACCAACGCGGCCACGGGAATAGTCAGTGGTCGAACGATGGATACGCGCGCGACCGATTTGTCGAAGACCTGTCTAGCTTTGTTAATTTGACGAATTTCGAGGAGATGACGCTCGTTGGGTGCTCGATGGGCGGTTGGCACTCGATCCTTTATACGGCGGCAAATCAACACCGCGTTCGGAGGGTCGTAATGGTTGATATCGCTCCGGAGGCTTCTCCTGAGCGTTTGAACGCTCCAGCGCCACCTCCTGTTCCGATAAACTTTCAGACCCTTGAGGAAGGGTATGAATGGCTCAGGTCCGGTAATCCATGGGCTAACGATGCCCGGCTGCGAGAAGAGGCCGAAGCACGATTGAAACCGACGGGTGATGGCACTTGGATTTGGAAGGCCGACTTGTTGGGCTTTGATAATCCCCTTCCAGACATGACTAGTGCTGCGCTTATCGAACGATATTGGTCTGCGATAAGGTTAATACAGTGTCCCATACTCGAAATCAGAGGTGCTGAAAGTAACCTTGTGAGCGACGAGACAATTGAAAGGATGAAGCGTCTCGGGAACAAAGTTTCGTCCGTAGACGTTAGTAACGCCGGCCACGTTGTTATGGTGGACCAACCGGAGGCATTCATTGAGGCTATTCGAGGATTCATCGGTCTCTAAGTTGTCGACCCAACAATTCATGCCTACCTTGTGGCGTAGAATCCATTAATGCTGATGAAAATCATTGGGGTGCCTTCTAGAGATGGCGTGGCGCTTTAAGGTACCCCCAACGATCATCGTATCAGAGCGTAGTCTGGATTTGGGCTAGAGGGACCCGACTGGGTTGCCTGGTAAACTAAAGATACCTAAGGGGTTTACTCCCCTCCTTCACCACCAACAACGAAGGGTGCCCAGAATGCGGGGTGTGAGTTGTGAGTGGGGCCCATATCAATCATGGTCATCCGATGTGCCTCGGCACGAATAACATCCTTCCCGGATAACGCCAGCATGCGGGTCGTCATCGCCACCGCCGCGACTGATTCCACAGGCCACTGTGAGACCAGAAGAGCGCGACTGCCTGCATAGAAGAATGCCTTTGCCAGTCCCGACAGGCCGCAGGAAACGTTACAAAAACCGCCTCCCCGCCTCAAGCCAGATTTCTCCCTGACTCTGGCCCCATGGTTTGGCTTCGTACAGGTTTAATCCGGAGTTCGGGAAGGTAATGGCGGTGATCAACAGTCCCATACGAATAGCGCCTTTAATGACGCTCTCTAGCGAAACCGCCACCACGTTAATTTCGAGCATGATCTAATCCATCAAATACAATTTCGAAACAAATTCTGGAGTCTTTTAACTCCATCTGGCGCATCAATGTTCCAAAGACCATTTAGCATAGATGATGCGTTGGACCCCTGCGTTGGCGTCGTCAGGTCCAAAAATTTATTATCGATTTCCTGACGGTTCATTGGGTTCCCCGGATGTCCCTTAGACATCCGGGTCTCTCCGCGCAGCTGCTCGCCGTTCACCAGTTCAATGGTGACGGCGGAATCAAGCATCTTGCGTCCTTCTTCCGGGCAAACCTCCGACAATGTGCCAAGTTTACTCATAAGCGGGTCAGCCAGAACATCGGGCAGGAAATCGTCGATGCCTACGGCACGGCCGCAAAGCCCAAGTGCGACACAATAAACTACGCTGAATTTGGCCTGAAGCGGTGTTTCCGGTTGAGTGAATTGGGCGACCTTCTTGACCCCTGGTGCGACATAGATCCGAATTTTTTTAATGTCTAACGCCGTTACGCCAACAGATGCCATTTGCGCCGCGACGTGTCTTGCGGCATCAATAGAGGGATGTATGCCATGCAGACAGGCATATGGCTTGTAGGAGGTCCGCAGGACAGCCCAGTCGATCCCCAGAGAGGATTCCTGCAACCGGGCGAGTTGCGCTGAACCGTCTTGAACGAAGGCGAGGTCGAAACCGCCCTGCGGATTTATCAGGGAGAGCGTGGATTCCGCGCCGGCCCTTGCGAGCTGGGCGCAGATCACTCCATCCATCGCCACACGTCCGACCTGTAAGGGCTTTCCCATTCCGCCCATAGACCTCCGCAGGCCGGAGGCCTGGGTCAGGGACATCGCAAGCGCGTGCGCGCATTGTTCCGCATTCAATTCAAGAAGTACCGCGGCGGCGGAAGCAGCCGCCATTCGGCCAATTACGCTGGTCGGATGGAACATGCGAAATTGCAGGGAAAACCCTAATCTCCGTCCCGAGAGTTTCGCGGCGACCTCGTATCCCGAAGCGAACGCGCGGAGCAAAAGAGTTCCGTCGGCAACATCACTGGCGAGGGCAATAATGGTGGGCCAAGTGGTAGCACTCAAATGGGAATCGGTTGGGATATGGGTGTCGTCGAAATCAAGCGCATGACCCGCCGCTCCCCAGACCAGCGCCGCTGTCTGCGGATCTGCCTTGCCAAAAAGAGGTGGTGGTCCATTGTCAAATCCGCCGTAACGCGCCGTCGCTTGCGCCACCGGCTCCCTGGCTCCCGCGATTGCAACACCCGTCCAGTCGACCAGGCATCGTTTCGCAGCCTCGGTTACATTCGATGGTAAGGTGCGGTGCTTCGCCGTTGTTAGGAATTGTCCAATTAATAAGGCGTTTCCGTTTAAGCCGGAGAGTGAGGACGGTCTCATGCGGTGGGTCCCGCGCAGTTTCGTTTCGCGATCAGCATCCCTAGCTCGCCTTCCAGGTAGAGTTCATCACGTTGATTGTGCACAGTTGTACACCACACCATAACTCGAGTCGTGCGCTGTTCTTCCTGGCCGACCACCTCCAGTCCCAGATACAATGTGTCCCTGCATAAATGTTCACATTGAATTTTGCGCTTATCTCCAGGGTGCCGCGTATACGGATTTCACTGTCTCCCCACGACATATTGGTCGCCTCAGGTGCGGTCTGCGCCAACACCTAAAAGCCTTGCTCCAGCAGACTTGGCAAGCGAAAGCCGAACATACACCGTAACCGCCAAACGTATAATCTCGGGCGATGTCTTGAAATATCGGAATGGGTTTTTCATAAAGAAATGTTACGAAACCCGCGTCGCGGCTTTGAGCCAGTTCCCCCAAATAACGCCCATGAAAAGGCATTTTTCTCCAATCTTAGGCAACGCCACTTAGCGTAACAGATTCGTCTATGGTTGGCCCAACCCCAGCGACGGTGGTTCGGCGCATCACACGTCGGTATTTTTCGCTTTCATAGGCCGTCGCGCGATGCAAGACACACCGATTATCCCATATAACAAAATCGTACTGCCGCCATTTATGCGTATATACGAACTCCGGTTGTGCCGCCCGGGCAATCAGTTCTTTTAAAAATTTTCTGCCCTTTTCTACCGGCCAACCAATTATGTGCGAGGCATGCGCCCCGGTATAAAAGTTCTTCCGCCCGTTTCCTGGATTCGTTCGTACTAAGGCGTGTCGTACAGGCGGCACCTGGGCCAAAGTCTCGGCGGGCGGCACATAGCCCGGCACCTGACTACGCGACCAGGCATAATTATGTTCAGCCACGAGCCCTTCGAGTTCTAACTGCTCCGCTTCCAGCAACGTCTCGTAAGCCGCACGACATGTCGCAAACTGCGTATCAGCGCCAATCGGCGGAACTTCGCGACCCGACAGCATCGAACAAAGCGCTGGAACCGGCTTGAAGGAACTGTCGGTGTGCCATAATTCGTTGCCAGTGTTTGCAGTCAAGCGCGAGTGGCCCGTAGGGTAAATTTCGTCCGTGTGACGATCGACATTTGTGATGTTTGAAATCGGCTGGTTGCCATCGCCTTCGCGTTTGTACAGCATGTTTTCCAGAGGTCCGAATTGTGTGCTGAACGCGATCTGAGTTTGATTTTTAAAATCCTGTTCCCGAAACACCAGCACTGAATAATCGTCAAGCGCTGAGCGAAGTTCTGCCACGATTGCGTTATCGAGAGGCCCCGTCAGGTCGATGCCGTCGATTTCCGCACCCAAATTATTTGTCAGTTTCCGAATTGCCAACGCCATGATCGCCCACCCCCAATCTCGCAACCTAAAACTAGATGTTAAGCAGTACGCTGGGAGTAGCGCAAGGTCTGCGCGGTATGGCACAATCGCCTCCCCGTATCTGCCGAATGGCAAATAGCACCATTGACGAAAAGTCATGGGTAAATGTTTATTGGTGCCGCCATCAAAATTCAAAGGTATCCTCCCTAAAGTTGACAGTGGAATATAGGCTAACTTGGAGTATCGACCGTGCCCAACACGCTTTCAAACCAGGAGATGTCAGCCGGACAACATGCCGATACAATGGCGAACTTTATGCATGAAGGTGGGGTGCGAGACCTACGTTTTGGCAACAGTGGTTCAATTAAACTCGACGCGGCAGGAAAACTAGAACAAGGCATTCTGGAAGCATATTTAGAAGATGGGTTTTATGTGTATGAGAATGTAGTCGAGCAGGACGAACTTGAAGAATTGCGTTCGGACGTCGAGAGGGTTGCTTGCGCGGAGTGTGGATGCGGGTTCTTTAGTCATATAACTAACTGTTATTATCACATA
>Ga0302137_1000337_pt1 | contig 20140 bp, 13 predicted proteins | sample CBN3_SCM_MG_FD_203127 | JGI IMG/M metagenome (GOLD analysis project Ga0302137, IMG submission 203127) | Marine microbial communities from Western Arctic Ocean, Canada - CBN3_SCM | ecosystem: Environmental > Aquatic > Marine > Oceanic | place: Canada: Western Arctic Ocean | collected 2017-09-15 | reverse complement strand
AAGACTGGTACCAAAGCAACCAAACTTTTGAAGACGCTTTCCCGGCCTATCGGCAAACTGCGATCGTTGTCGTTCGAGGGTCGAACCCGACTGATACCAAAAATGCCACCAAAATACTGAGCGCGGCGCTCGAGCAGAGCCAAGCCTTCGACCAAGTTTTTGCCCCCGGGGTTGAGCCCTTTATTGAAGCGCATCGATTGTATTTCCTTGAGCAACCGGACCTATCAAATTGGTTACAGGGCGCCGAATTTAACTTCGGCGTACTTCAAAGACTCAATGAGCAGCCAACCCTGAGCAATGCGCTGCTCATAATTGCTGATATGCTGGGGGTTCAAAGTGGCCAGCCCTTGCCCATTACCATGACGCGTTTAATTGAGGGTTTGCTGGACGGCCAAGCTTCGGTTGAGGGTTTTTATCCCCTCGCGCCGCCGGACCAAATACAATTTTTTGAACTGATCATCGTTAATGGCCGACAAACCCTTGATCAACCACTCCCCAACGAAGAGATTGTCAGGACCTTGCGGACCTTGATTGAAAAACACGACCTGCCCCCATCGATCGACGTGGCATTAACGGGCGAAGTCGTTTTGGCGCATGAAGAGATCGGCGCTGCACTCAAAGGCATCGAAATTGCCGGCTTCGCCTCCATTGTCATCCTGGGCATGATTTTACTCATTGGGATTGGTGACTTTAGAATTATTGCAGCGATATTTTTAGTTCTGGCCACCGGCATCGGACTAACGCTCGGGTATGCCACCCTGACAGTGGGTAGCTTCAACACGTTATCGATGCTCTTTGTTGTGATGTTTTTCGGGCTGGGTGTCGATTTTTCGACCCATTTTGCGCTACGGCTCCAGACTGACCAGAACACCAATGCGGCTACCATGATTGGGGCGATTCGGGATATGGCGCCCGCCCTCATCCTCTGCACCATCACCTCGGCGATCGCATTTTTATCCTTCGTACCCACGGCCTACACAGGCTTGGCAGAATTAGGCATTATCTCCGCCGGCGGCATGGTGATTGCCCTGCTCCTGACACTACTGATGATCCCGGCATTTTTATCGATCTGGCCACCGTCAAAAACACCGCCCAAATTAAGCTTTTTAACTGCCCGATGGGGGAAAGGGCTTCAGTCCGCATCGACCCTTATTCTCCTGGCTGTGATGCCCATCGCCGTGTATCTCGCGAGCCAATTGGAATTTAATTACAGCGTACTCAGCATGCGGGATGCCGAATCGCCCGGAATGAGCGCCTTGACCCGTTTGCAGCAAGATGGGCAGCAAACCGATTACAGTATCGTCTTGCTGGCTGCTAACGTTGAACAGGCCTTACGCCTAAAATCTCGACTTGTCGAATTACCCTCCGTTGCCAGCGTTCAAATCCCAGACGATTTAATCCCAACATACCAAGCAGAAAAGCAACGCCGCATTAAGGGGGTTACTGAGCTCTATCAAGATTTGTGGCGGGCGCCTGATCCAATTGAGGAACCGTTAGATTTATCCAGCGCCCTTGAATATCTTGAGCAGACGCTCCCGAGTCTAAAAGGTCAATCGCGTCAAACCGCAACGCGTATTTTTGAGTTCGCCAAGACCCTAGAAACAAACCCGGCGGGGTTGGCGGCATTTAATGAATCACTGTCCGAGCAATTAAGCCGATCCATGCATGACCTTCAAGGTCTGCTTGAGGCCCAGCCCTTCGGGTTTGCCGATCTGCCAATGCCACTGCAACAACGACTCATCAGCCCACAGGGCCTTCAACTGGTCTCTGTACAGCCAACCGTTGCGCTCACAGACCGCACTCGAACAGATCGTTTTATTAACGACGTTCGCTCTGTGGATCCGATGATTGCCGGACGCAGCGCGGTCGAATGGGGCATTGGGGATGTCGTGGTTGAAGCTTTTCGCGAGGCCTTTATCCTGACGCTCATCGGTGTTGTGATTTGCTTGGGGCTCTACTTCCGACATTTTCTAACCACCTGCTTGGTGCTAGTCCCCATTGCCTTCAGTTTAATCCTGACCTTTGCCACCACTAGTTTCTTGTCGCTCAACTTGAATATGGCCAACATTCTAGTCGTCCCTTTGATTATCGGACTCGGCGTCGACTCTGGTATCCACGTGACCCATCGGTTCTTTAAGGGGGATGACCTAAAACATCAATTCGCCACCCGGCGCGCCGTTCTGATCAGCGGCCTCACAACCCTTGGCACGTTCTTTTCACTGATTCTGAGTCCGCATCAAGGCGCCGCGTCCATCGGGCTATTGCTCACCATTTCGATTTTTTGGCTTTTAGTGCTCAGCCTGTTTTTGTTACCCAATCTGCTTGCGTTTTTCAGTCGTCGCGGCTTACTACCGCCACGGGCTGTATTAAGCCCTGACAATCAGGAATAATCCGTCACCACGTTACTTTAATGAGAACCCACCATGCCGGTTGCCTTACCCGTCGTGATCGTTGGCCTTGCGGCAATACTGATTTGGTTTGGGAATCCGGCCATTGCGTTTCTAATCGGCGCAATGATCGCGAGCGTTTCAAAGGCGAATAGCTTGGCTTACACCAGCCCAATTGGCCGATACAGCCTGCAAGCTGGGATCGTTTTATTGGGCCTGGGCATCCAAGCCGACCAACTGCTGCGCATCTCCAGTGACTATACCTGGGTGGTTGCCGGCTATGTGCTTTGCGTCGCAGCCGTCGGGCTACTGGGTTATCGGTTATTGAAATTACCGCCTAGTCAGGGTCTCTTAGTCACCGCTGGAAGCGCCATCTGCGGTGGCACCGCAGTGGTCACCCTGTCGCCGATCATCAACGCCAAACCCTTGGAGACCGGCGCCGTTTTAGGCCTGATTTTTACCATGAATGCGATTGCCTTACTGACCTTCCCAACAATTGGACAGACCCTAGACCTAAGCCAAGCGCAATTTGGTATCTGGTCAGCGCTGGCGATTCACGATACGGCAAGTGTGGTTGCAACCGCCCAAATCTACGGTGACGAGGCGGCCCAGATTGCAACGACCCTCAAGCTGGGCAGAACGCTATGGCTCATCCCAACCGCACTGCTACTCAGCTTAGTCTATCGGAGCAAGGGCAAAGGTATCGGTTTGCCGCCGTTTGTCGTGCTGTTTGTTGGGGCGAGCATTATTGGCTCAACGCTGAGCTTGCCCGCGGCCGTATTAACCGGCGCGGCTTGGCTCTCTAAAGCTTTGTTAGTGCTGGCATTGTTCATGATTGGTCTTGAAATCTCGGTGGCAACGCTTCGCAGTATTCGACCGAAACTCTTCCTTTTCGCGACCGGTTTGTGGTGTTTGGTGGCGCCTTGCGCCCTTATTCTGGTGACCGCCCTCGTGCCCTAGCATCCTTGTGCCCTCACGCCAGAGACAATTAGCGCCGGCGGCGCTAAGCATAGGCAAAATCGGTATTTCTCTGCCCGCGCAGTCTTGGCTACCATCTTCTTCATGAAACTGAAATCAACCCTGATCGACGCCCAAGGGGCCATCGCACTGGCCGTTTTTATAGTGTACTTAGGGGTCGGTATCCAAGCTTTGATCACCTGATGCACGCCCCCCCTGGCGAGCCTTAACCCGCCGCCGAGTGCACAGCGGTTGCGAGCTTCAGAATGTCTGTGCGACTATCTAGGGCCTTGCTCAGTCAGATCAGCTATGAAAATTCTCACTGGCGTCCCCGCCGAGCGTCTCAATGATGTGCCAAACCTTGCACACGTGGCAGAAAACAATGGTTTTTCAGGGTTATCTACTCAGGAAAACCGACACAACCCGTTTTTACCCTTGGCCATTGCGGCGGTGCACAGCCAGCACCTAGAACTGCGAACCAACGTTGCGATCGCTTTTGCCCGCAGTCCCATGGTGGCAGCAGGCCTCGCTTGGGATTTGCAGTACGCCTCAGCTGGTCGGTTCGTCTTGGGCCTGGGAAGCCAGGTTAAAGGTCACAACCAACGACGATTCAGTGTTGCTTGGTCGCCGCCTGCGCCGCGCCTTCGCGAATATATCGACGCTATTCGAGCGATTTGGGTTTGCTGGCGAGATGGCACACCGCTCAAATACGAAGGCCAGCACTATCAGTTCAGTCTCATGACCCCAAATTTCACGCCGGAACCGCTCACCAGTGCGTTACCGAAACTACAGATTGCCGCGGTGGGTCCTGCAATGATGCGGGTTGCAGCGGCTGCCTGCGATGGGGTCATGCTCCACGCGTTTTGCACGCCAAAATATTTAAAAGAGGACGTCCTGCCGGGTTTAATCCAAGGCCTGACGGCGCGCGGCGGCGCGCGGGAACAATTTGAGATCTCTGGGGGCGGTTTTGTGGTCACGGGCGCCGATCAAGCCGCCATCGACAAACAATTTGAGTGGGTTCGGGCTCGAATCGGGTTTTATGGCTCAACGCCCTCTTATTGGCCGGTTCTCGCCAGTCATGGATTACAAGACTTGGGTGAAGAACTGAATGCCTTGTCTAAAGCGGGCCGATGGGATGACATGACCCGACGGATTCCTGACGAATTGGTTCACGAATTCGCGGCGGTTGCACCCTATGACCAGATCAAATCCCGTATTGAATCGCATTTTGGCGGCTTGGTTGATTGCCTTAGCTTGCCGCCCGATACCCCGCCGGACCTCGTTGAGGATCTAAAAACCATTCCCTGTTTGTATCAGTCAGACCCAGTATGAATATTGGCGTTTTGGGTGGTGGTAGCTGGGGAACAACGGTTGCGCATTTGCTGTCTCGGCGATACGACGTCACGCTGTGGGCGCGCAATGCTAGCATTGTGCAAGAGATCAACACGCACCACACGAATCAGCGCTATCTCCCGGCCGCAAAACTGTCGCCAAAATTACGAGCAACGGACAATTTACGGGCGGCAACCGCCGGTCAGTCGGTTTTAGTGATGGCGATTCCAGCCCAGAATTTTCGTGCAGTCCTGACCGATGCGGCAAACTATTTAGAACCCCTTACCCCCATCGTTTCGCTCAGCAAAGGGTTGGAGTTGGCCACCGGTGCGAGAATGACCGAAATTATCCAACGGGTTTGTCCAGATCAGGTTGCCGCGGTCCTGACTGGGCCCAACTTAGCGCAAGAGATTATGGCGGGCTTTGCCGCCGCAAGCGTTCTGGCAACGCCTGACCCGACTGATCAAAGTCGACTACAGCGCATCTTTCATTCGTCGCTGTTTCGGGTGTATACCAACGATGATGTCATCGGATGCGAGCTGTGCGGGGTTCTAAAAAATATCATTGCGATCGCCGCGGGCATGAGCGATGGCTTGGGGGCCGGTAACAATACTCGAGCTGCGATCATCACTCGAGGGCTCGCAGAAATAACTCGTTTGGGTGTGGCGATGGGCGCAAAACCAGAGACATTTTCCGGTCTTGCTGGCATGGGCGATTTGGTGACAACCTGCACCAGTGCGCAATCTCGAAATCACACCGTTGGCTTTAAGCTCGGTCAGGGTGAAAGCATCGATCGTATTATTGAAGACATGTTTATGGTGGCCGAGGGGATTAAAAGCGCGCCGGCCGTCCTGCGTTTGGCCGAGCAATATGGGGTAGAAATGCCCATTGCTGCGGAAGTGATGCAAGTCGTGGCGGGTCAACGCGATGTTCAGGGCAGTTTTCGAGCCTTACTCCGCGCCGGGATCGGCCGTGAAGATGAGCCGTTTTAGCAGCCCACCTCACGGCGGCATCTGCCGCTGCATCCTCAGTCTCGTTTAGAATGGGTTAGGTTGGGCGCCTAACCGTCTACGTCTCTTCAACCTAGCGCATCACATTAACGTCTTCGATTATCTCAATTGCCTGATCAGATGACATTGGGCTGTATCAGCGAGATTTTGATCATCGACCTGAGACCGAATGCCTTAATGCAGCTTGCCCGGAGCTCCTAACGCCAACCACGGCGCCCCTAGAGCATCCCGTCAACGGCCTAGAAATTAAATTAAAACCCACCGGCTTGGATAACAATTGAAACCTAACTGCCCAGCCTGACATCGGGCGTGGAACGGCAGACCATCTGGCAACGGTTCAGCAACTGCCATGGGGGTCTTGTGACTTTGTTCAAAACACCGGCCACGGGTTGCCCCGCTGCAAACCACAATCGATCTGCCAACCCTTAAACGCAATTGATAATGATTCGCATTTAGATTAGGATGGTCGGATTAAGAGATTGAGATTTTTGCCCCATGAATCAACAGCGTTACGTCACTATCAGCTTTGGCCTATCATTATTGACCCTATTGAGTACTGCCAACGCAATCGATAATGATTCAAAGCGTCAACTGACCCAAATCGAAGAAATCACCATCGTTGGTTCCGCCTCGAATGCAAAACAAATGGCCGGTGCCGCGACGTTTATCGGACCCGACCGGTTAGAAGCCTTTCATCACAGCGACATTCAGAAAGTCCTGAGAGAAGTCTCAGGAATCTCGCTCCAGATCGAAGATGGTTATGGTTTACGACCCAATATTAGTATTCGCGGCGTTGCCACGGAACGCAGCAGCAGAATCACCCTCCTTGAGGACAATATTCTTATTGCCCCCGCCCCCTATTCAGCACCATCGGCCTATTACTTTCCCACCATGGGCCGAATGCATGCGGTCGAGGTCCTTAAAGGGCCCGCAGCAATTTCCCAGGGCCCTTACACCATTGGCGGTGCCTTGAACCTTGTTTCTACCCCGATCGGTAATCGCTCCAAAATTGATGTATTCGCCGAGACCGGCAGTGATGCAACCCAACGGGTCCAGCTTGATGGGCATAAAATAGTGAATGATCAAGTGAGCCTGCTCATCGAATCGCACCATTGGCGCTCTGATGGCTTCCAAACCATTGATCGCAGCGACAGCGATACGGGTTTGTCCTTAGATGACTATACTGGAAAAGTTCGCGTTCGCTCAAAAGACGGCCGTCACCAGGTCCTGGTAAAGCTGCAGTCGACCGAGCAAAGCTCCAATCAAAGTTACTTAGGCCTCACCGATCAAGACTTTCGGCAAGAACCCAACCGACGATATGGCCTATCCAGCCTTGACACCATCGATACCGATCACCGGCAACAACTCATCCAATATCGATTTGAGGCCTCTCCTCGAACACAATGGGTGCTCGCCTTGTACAACAATGACCATGCTCGAAATTGGTTTAAGACCGATAAACTGGACGCGGACGGCAGTCGCGCTAACGATCCATTCTCAGGGCAAAACTGGCTCTCGGTTATTCAGGCCGTTAACTTGGCTGAGGATCCAACTGAAGCACAATGGTACCAGTCAGTGCTTGCTGGCTCAGCAGACACCGCCCCAGGCAGCATCAAACTTCGCGCGAACGCACGACATTACTTCTCTCGAGGTGTCCAAGCGACGCTGAACCATGAATTTCAAACTCAGGCAGTTGATTACTCATTTGAAGCAGGTCTTCGACTACACGAAGATGGTGAGGATAGGCTTCAACGTGACAGCACCTATCATCAAGAAGGGGGTCGCTTGATCCTTGACGACCTAGGCCAATGGGGAAATGCTGGCAATCGAATTCAAACAGCCGAAGCACTTGCAGCTTATTTTCAGGGTCGCATTGCCTTCAAATCACTGGTGATTTCGCCAGGTCTTCGGTTCGAAGACATTCACCAATTTCGAACTCGCTGGGAAACACGTTTCGACAAAACCCTGGATCCTTCGAGCCGCAATGACGACAATCTTCGCGATCAACGAAAAAACCGGGTGCAAGTATTACTGCCAGGCGTCGGCGCCCTGTGGCGGTTCAATCAGGATCTGACGATCATCGCCGGCGTTCACAAAGGCTTTACGACGCCCAGCAACGCCCCTGGCGTTAAACCTGAAACCGCTTTGAACTACGAATTTGGCGTACGGTTAACCCAGCCACTCGAGGTTGAAGCCATCTATTTCCTGAGTGACTATGACAACCTGCTCGGCCAATGCACCGCCTCGTCCGGCGCACAATGCACCCCTGGCGACAGTTTCAACGGCAACGCTGCAACGGTCCAAGGCCTTGAACTGATGGTCCAGCGCGCCTTCGCGACGCAAGCAGGCCGGACCTTCACAGTCAACCTCAACTACACGTTGCTCGATGGCCAGTTCGACACTGATATTGCAGACACGGCCTTCTTTGGCGACGTCAGCAAGGGCGATCCCATTCCCTATCTACCACGACATCAACTGCATCTTGGATTCGGTCTGTTAACCACCCGCTGGTCACACTACCTGGATTTCGGTTATCAAGATTCTGTTTGCGTGAAGTCACGCTGCGGCACGTTTGAAACAACCGATTCTCAAAGCGTCTTCGACCTCTCCACCCATTATGAACTCAATGCGCGCACATCGATTTTTGCCAAGGTAGAAAATTTGAGCAATAAGTCTATTTTGGTAGCTCGCCAGCCCTATGGCGCGCGCCCAAGTCGAGGGCGAAGCCTCACCATCGGATTTAGTGCGTCTCTTTAAACCACTTCCTTAGCGGTTTGCCGATGGTGCTGCTCGGCGGCTTTTTCAAACAAGAAATGTCCAACCATCCAAGTTTCACCCCCTTGGTACGCGAACATCTCCTGACAGGCCATGACAAACATTCGCCAGCGCTGCAGCAGTATGATCGCCGGATCGGGATTGTCCGAGGCCGCCAAGGTCTTTACGATTGCTGTTTTATGTTGGTCTAAGTTTTTTAACCACGCCTTGCAGGTGTTCGCATAATGCTGCCCATTAACCACCCAGTACTGACGTTGCAGCAGGCGGCCTTCGAATTGTTTCGGCAAGTCCAAAGACGGCATTAACCCACCGGTAAAGAAGTGTCGCGCCATCCAATCCTCTTGGCTTTCGTCCTCAAAAAAGTACGGTTGATTTCGATGACAAAAAATATGGAAAAACAATAAGCCATCCGCCACCAACCAGCTGGAAATTTGGTCAAACAGGCGTTCGTAGTTCCGCATATGTTCAAACATTTCGATCGACACAACCCGATCGAATTGCCCGTCGGGTTCAAAGGTGTTCATGTCCTCGGTCATCACAGTGATGTTCATCAAACCCCGCGCCTGCGCCTGCGCCTCTATATACAACCGTTGGGAGTTGGAATTGCTCACCGCCATAATGGTACTTTCAGGGTATGCGGCGGCCATAAACAATGTCAACGAACCCCAACCGCAGCCCAACTCCAAGATGCGTTGACCCGCCATTAATTGTGCGCGCTCAGCGGTCAACCGCAGCATCGCAAGTTCTGCCTCGGCAAGCGGGGTGTCCACTTGATCAAAAAGCGCGCAACTATACTTTAGATGGGGCCCGAGCATGCGCTGAAACACCTCGGTCGGGACTTCATAATGTTGATGATTGGCGTCCGTTGTGGCCACTGCTAAATCAGAAGCGATCATCGATTCAACAAAATCAGCCTTACCTGCCGCCGTCGCATTAACCCGATCTTGCTTTAACCGTTTCAAAAGCAAGCGACGCATACCGATTCTAAGCAATCCATCTGTGATCCAACCGCGTTCCGCCCAGTCCACTAAATTAGTCATGAGAGGTAACCTCCAATTGAAACTCGGGCAAATGCAACTGCATGTGGACGCAGCCAATCGCCCGTTGCTTGAACCCCGCCTCACAATAACAAAAGTAGTATTCCCACATTCTAAGAAACGTGTCAGACAATCCGAGTGTATGAATCGTGCTCAAATTCTGCTCGAAAGTCTCACGCCATCTGGCCATCGTCAACGCGTAGTGCGGCGTTAAATCTTCAAGCCCATACAATCTAAACCCAGCTCGATTGGACGCACTCACCTCAACCAACTCTTTAACGCTGGCCAGCGCGCCACCCGGAAAAATATAGCGTTGAATGAAATCGACCGAGCGCTTTGCGGATTCGAATTGCGCCTCCGCGATGGTGATGGCTTGAAGCAGCATGCTGCCACCGGGCTTGAGCAGGCTTGCGCAAACCTCAAAAAATTGGGGCAGATAGTTTAAGCCGACGGCTTCAATCATCTCTATGGATGCAATTTTATCAAACTGTCCCTCGAGACTTCGATAATCGGATTTCAACAAAGTGACTCGGTCCTCCAGATGCTCAGCCGCAACGCGCACCTTGGCTTTTTGAAACTGCGCCTCAGAGATCGTCGTTGTGGTCACTCGACAGCCATAGTTACGGGCCGCAAAACAGGCAAAACTGCCCCAGCCCGTGCCAATCTCTAGTAGGTGATCCGATGGCTGAAGCTGCATTTTTTGACAGATCAAATCCATCTTTTGCTCTGATGCCTGCCTCATCGACTGACTCGCATCCCGAAAATAACCCGAGGAATACATCATCGTGTCATCTAAAAACTGTTCAAAGAAGGCATTCCCAAGATCATAATGGGCCGCGATATTCCGCTTACTTTGGGCTGGTGTATCTCGGTTGAGCCAGTGCTGAATTCGCAACATCGGGTTTCTGAGCAGAGACCAGCCGCCATCAAGATCGCCCATGACCTGCCGATTTTTTAAAATTAATACTAGGACCGACAACAGATCCGAGCACACCCAGTCACCATCCATATAGGCCTCAGCAGCGCCTAGTGATCCGCCCAGCGCCATCGATCGATATGCGTCTACCGACTGAATGTAGACCCTTACCGCTTGTTCCTCAGGCGCTGACCCCACGTCGAGCAGCAACTCATTTTTCTCATAGAGCTTTAATCGACCGACCACGATTTCGGAAAACACCGTCACAATGCGCTGTCGCCAAAAACTCGTGGGGCGCGCCATATTTAGGATCGGTGACCCAATTTTGTCATTGCTTGTTGTCATGGTTTTTCCTGTCGGGCTGGGTTGGGATGAGGATAAAAGGGCATTCGTTTCAGAGACAATCTGAATGCTTGCCAATAAATTCTAAAAATGACTTGCGCCGCCTGAAACGGATAGATCAAACAAAACCTTCTGATATTTTTCGCGGAGAATAATTGTGCTCGAAGATTTAAATCAGCGCTAAAAAACGGCTGACCTGATTGACTCACTTGGATCTGGACCCGGCAGAATGCCTCGGGTGTGGATAACTGCCAATGATATTGGGTATTCATGGGCATAAACGGCGAGACATGAAACTGTTTTTGCGAGGTCATACCAGCGTCTATCGGCACCACATAGACGTGTCGCTGATTCCATGGCGTGTTGTGCACCTCTGCGACGACAAAGGTTAATCGCGCCTCCTCGAAACAGTAAAACAACGTAATCGGGTTCATCAAACTGCCAAAGGATCGCCAATTGGCAAGCAAAGCAACCTGACCGTCGAACAATGCACCGGCCTTATCCTTGATTTGATGAACGACCTCTGCCCGAAGCGTTCGATGAGACGGTAAATAATCCTGCCGGTAGAAACTAACGCAATTCCAACCCTCAAGCGACAACCACCTGGAGCGCTGACACAGCGCTGGGATCTGTTCAAGATCACAGTAGAAAGTGGCATGGCGATAATCGAACCGATGCCCTTTGGGGGCCTTTCTGACATGGGTCAGTTGGCCTTCATAGATTGCGGATTCAAGCACCACAGTTGATCAACCGGTCCACGACGCGCAGCGCGCTGACGACGCCATCTTCATGGAAACCATAACGCCAGTAAGCCCCACAATAATGGGTGCGGTTGATGCCTGAAATTTCAGCGTGACGGCGCTGCGCCGCCAACATCGCCGCATCAAAAACAGGGTGTTCGTAATGCAATCGTTTCAAGACAAGATCATGGTTGATTACGCCTGTGTCATTCAGGGTCACCAACACCGGTTGAGATGACGCAAAGCTTTGCAGCCGATTCATGTCGTAGGTTAGGCTGGCCTGGGTTGCCCCGAGGGGCGCATGGTAATTCCAGCTTGCCCAAACGTCACGACGCGCCGGCATGACACTTGCGTCTTGGTGCAAGAGCACGTCGTTACCGGAATACCGCATTGCCCCCAGCACTTCGCGCTCCGCCGTTGACGCATCAGCCAACATCTCTAACGCTTGCCCCGAATGACAGGCCATCACGACTTCGTCGAACGCCTTGGTCTGCTCGCCCACCGTAACAAGAACCTCGTGAGGGCGCCGTTCGAGACAACGCACGGGACTTTCTAATCGCACGTCATGCAAGCGCTGACGTATGGCTTTAACATATTGATTTGAGCCGCCCTTAACGACATACCACTGGGGCCGGTCTTTCAAATCTAGCAGTCCGTGATGACTAAAAAACTGCGCCAGCATCCCAATCGGAAAGCTTAATATGCCCTCGTCGCCCGTGGACCAGATCGCCGCCGCCATCGGCACCAAATAATCAAAAATAAAACCGTCCCCTAAGCCTTCCCGTCGACAAAATTCGATCAGCGATTCTGTATCGTTCGCCGCCACCTCTTTCGCGGCGCGATTGAAGCGCAAAATATCCCGAAGCATCCGCCAAAACCTGGGTCGTAATACATTGGATTTTTGGGCAAATAACGTTTTAAGACTGTGGCCGTTATATTCCAAATTAGGGCGCTTCAGACTAAAACTCATTTCAGTTGGCTGCCCTTCACAACCCAGTTCTTTGAGCAAGGCCATAAATTTGGGATAGGTTCGATCGTTATAAACGATGAATCCGGTATCGATCGAGCGTGGTTGGCCATCAATCACCAGACGATGGGTTTGAGTATGGCCCCCTAGATAGTCATTTTGCTCAAAGAGCGTGACTTTAAAGTTCGCAGCTAAACGATAGGCAGCCGTCAAGCCCGAAATGCCACCACCAATCACCGCGATCGTCTTCATCTTGCAACCCCTTCTTCAAGACACAGGCCCCCCTGCCCGGGCCCTCGGCGGTTGCCTGCCACACGTTTCTTCATAAGCCCCTGCCTCAAGACTCTGACCTTTGGATGCTCGTTCTGCCCCAACCGCTTTCAAAGGTCTTTTTATGGATCAGCAACTCATCTGCCCTAACCTTGACCGCCCGGCTTTGCCAACCTGCGCGGCCTCTGATGCAAAATCTGCCCTGTTACGCGCGCAAGTCTGCGCCCCGTCTAGTTACGATACGGCCTCATCGCCTAGTTGGCTCATTCGTTGAGAATGCTTGACCCAATAGCGCACACACCTATAATTCTTCAATGCACGGCTTAACTCAACAACAGTTGGTCGACGTGACCCAAAAAAGCGCGCCTCGCGCTTGGTTTCTTGTTGCCTATGATTGGCTCTTGATCGCAGGCACGCTCAGCCTCGCTGCGCTCATTCCAAACCCCATCACTCTCATCCTTGCCATTTTTATTATTGGTTGCCGGCAGTTGAGTCTTGGCATTATTGTTCATGAAACGGGTCATCAAACGTTTTTCGAATCAAAACGCCTTAACAATTTTGTGGGTCGGTGGCTCTCGGGCTACTGGGTCTTTTCAAGCAAAACAGATTATATGAAGGGGCATCTAGGACACCATCAGTTTGCGGGCACGCTCGATGACCCAGATCTTAAGAATTACGCCCCATACCCGGTCAGCAAAAAGAGCTTTCGCAGAAAAGTTTGGCGGGATCTATCCGGGCAAACAGGTTGGCGCCGCTTGCGGTCAATCGGCCGCGCCATTGCTCGCTATTCCGAACTCAACCCAGAGGGCCAGCGCGTCGTTCGGGGCGGACTGATCACCAATGGCGCGCTCTTCGGCCTGCTGACGGTGCTCGGGCATCCTTGGCTTTATCTGCTCTGGGTGGGCGCCTTTATCTCGACCCACATGCTGAGCACGCGACTCCGCCAGATAGGCGAACATGCGGCAGTACCGAACAGGCAGAGCCTGGATCCTAGAGATCATACCCGAACAATTATTACTAATTGGTGGGAGCGACTCTTGATCGCCCCACACCAAATCGGCTTCCATCTTGAACATCATTTACTGCCGTCAGTCCCCATTTATCGACTACCAACCCTCCACAAAATGTTGATCGCTAACGGGTATCTTGCCCCCAATATTTTGGTCAAGGGTTATCCCAGACTCATTACCAGCATCACACTTTAGCGGCCACCCAAAAAGACTGGCCGCGATTTCGTTTGAGTGCGAGCGGATCGTGACGACCGAGGTTTAACTGACGCGTTTTATGGACGGCGATTTACAGGAAAGTCCGCTTTACCCTAAAACCGGCTTTAACCACAATGCGGGTGCGTTTGATTACCCAGGCCAGCGTGTTCCGTGTTCCGTGTTCCGTGTTCCGTGTTCCGTGTTCCGTGTTCCAGGCAGCGCCCAAGGCTTGTGATTAGTCTTAAATCATTCAGCTTGTTTTGATTATTTTTGCGGAAAGACGACCCAACAATCGCAACCGCGATTGGATTGCCCAATCGCAACAATAAGATTCAGAGGCTGAAGGCAGCCGGATTGCCTCAATCTTTGGCTTCAGCCCGAACCTTGTTTTGAATTTCCTCGCGATGAACTGAAACATCCTTTGGCGCTTTAATGCCAAGGCGTACTTGGTTTCCCTTGGAACCCAACACGGTCACCTCAATCTCACCCCCGATGACAAGCGTTTCACCCACCTTCCTACTAAGAATGAGCACCCTAGTCTCCTTTGACCTGCGTCGATTGATTACTTGTTTCAAAACAAGAATCTACGCTTTATTTCGATCGTACCTGAAAACCACCCCCCTTACACGATAGAAATTCAAAGAAACAGCGGCCCCAAAAGGCCCTGTCGGCTTTTGTATTCAGTGGTATCGGTCAAGTTGTGACCAACAGGTGATCCTGCTACGTCAACCAAGGCGACGGCATCGCGCGCTGGCCCGTCTCAGGGTTCAGAATGACGGCATCCAACCCCTTAAAATCTCATTTTAAGGGGTTGGACTTGCGCCTAGTGAGCGCTTTGCTCGGCCTCGAGACCGAAACCTGCATGCAAGGCACGAACAGCAAGCTCTAAGTACTTTTCATCAATCACAACTGAAATTTTAATCTCAGAGGTCGAGATCATTTGAATATTAATCGACTCCTTCGCCAAAATTTCGAACATTTTCGCCGCAACCCCAGCATGAGAGCGCATCCCGACACCAACGATCGCCAACTTCGCAATGCGTTCATCACCTAACACCTCTTGCGCCCCAATTCGCTCAGACACGTCCATTAGAATGGATCGAGCCAATTCATAATCGGCACGGGTGACGGTAAAGGTAAAGTCAGTACTAAAATCTGCCCCAATGTTTTGAACAATCATGTCGACTTCAATATTGGCCTCACTGATTGGCGCAAGGATGCTCGATGCGATCCCAGGTTGATCTTTAACCCCTCGCAAGGTCAACTTTGCTTCATCCCGTGTAAAAGCGATCCCTGAGATTAAAGGCGCTTCCATCATAATATTATCCTCAGCAGTGATTAGCGTTCCTTCAACATCGTTAAAACTAGAGAGCACTCTTAGCGAAACCTGATTCTTGTTCGCGATTTCAACCGCACGCGTGTGCAAGACTTTGGAGCCCGAGCTTGCAAACTCCAGCATTTCTTCAAAGGTAATCCGAGCCATACAGCGAGCCTCGGCCACGACCCTGGGATCGGTTGTATAGACCCCATCAACATCGGTAAAAATCTGGCATTCATCGGCGTTTAAAGCCGCCGCAACCGCCACCGCAGTGGTATCGGAGCCGCCTCGACCTAAGGTCGTCGTCCAGCCATTGGGCGCCACCCCTTGAAACCCAGCAATAACGGGGACGATGTTGCGGGATAAATCACTCAGGAGTTGGTCGGTTTCAACGCTCAGCACCCGCGCCCGGCTGTGCGCATCATCGGTCAGTATGCCGACTTGGTGGCCTTGATAGGACTTTGCCGAAATCCCTTTTTTTAACAGCATCATTGCCAAAAGCGAGATCGTGACTTGCTCGCCCGTCGCCAACAACACATCCATCTCTCGGCGGGTTGCAAGCGATTGAAAATCGATAGATTCCGCAAGCGCCACCAAACGATCTGTTTCGTGTCCCATTGCCGACACCACGAGCACCGCTTCATGGCCTGCTTCTCGAACGCGATGGACACGATCGGCGATGCGCTCGATGAGCTCAATATTCGCAACCGACGTGCCACCAAATTTCATGACAAAACGCGCCATGACTAACCCTCTTTATGACTAACCGCTAATGACCCGGGAGTTTAAGCCGAGCCCCATTTTTAAAATCGATATTACCCAAGACGAGCCGCCAGATATGCCTCAACTGAGGCCAACGCAGCCGGTAGGGCATCAACATCACTACCCCCGGCTCGCGCCATATCGGGTCGGCCGCCACCCTTACCGCCGACTTGCAGCGCAATATGATTCACCAACTCACCCGCATGAACTTGGTTGGTTAGATCCTTCGTAACGCCAACCACAAGGGCAATTTTACCCGCTTGCGCCGTCGCAAGCACCACAACCCCTCGCCCCAATTTATTTTTAAGCTGGTCCAAGGCATCCGGTAAACTTTTTGGATCGGCGCCATCAATCAAATTAACCAAAACTGAAATACCCTGAACTTCAAACACTGCATCCGCTGTGTCCAGAGATTCACCACTGACCAGTTTGGTATTTAAAGCGGCAACTTCCTTTTCTAGACGCCGATTGTGCTCAATTAATTGCTCAAGCCGGACCAAGGCCGCGCCTCGATCGGTTTTGAGCGCACTCGAAACCGCATTGGCGAACGCATCTGTCTCAGCAATCGCGCTCAACGCCTGCTCGCCAACAACGGCTTCTATCCTGCGGACACCCGAGGCAATACCTTGCTCTGAAACCACTCTCAGCAAACCAAGGTCACCCGTTCGCAAGGCATGTGTACCGCCGCAAAGCTCCATCGAAAAACCATCGCCCATCGTCAGAACCCTGACTGATTCAGAATATTTTTCGCCGAACAAGGCCATGGCGCCGCGTTCCTTTGCCGCCTCAACCCCCATCACTTCCGTCGAGATAGGGGTGTTTTTTAGGATCTCTTGGTTACAAAGGCCTTCTATGGCCTGCAACTCGTCGGTCGATACGGCCTCAAAATGTGAAAAATCAAATCGCAGGCGATCGGCAGAGACCATTGACCCGCGCTGATTGACATGATCCCCCAGCACGGTGCGCAGCGCCGCATGCAGCAAATGCGTCGCTGAGTGGTGACGCGCGGTATTTTGCCGAACACTTGGCGACACCAATGCTTGCAACTGATCCCCGACCGCAAGGGTTGCAGGGTTGCTTTGGCAGTAATGAATAATGGCATGACCCGATTTCTTGGTGTTTAGGACCGTCAACTCAACCCCATCGGCGATCAGCCGACCCTGGTCGCCCACTTGCCCGCCACTTTCGGCATAAAACGGGGTTTGGTCGAGCACAACTGACACCGAGCCTTCCCCCGACCAAGTGTCGACCAAGGCAGTGCCATTGTGGATGGCAACAACCGACCCAACGAGATCTAAGGCGTCGTATCCTAAAAAGGTCGTCACAGCATCGATCTCTAAGTCTTCGACGCCGTCGCCTTGAAACTTACTCGCCGCCCGCGCACGATTTCTTTGACGTGACATTTCAGATTCAAACCCCGCCATGTCTAACAGCAAGTCGCGCTCTCGAGCAATATCACCGGTTAAATCGGCCGGAAAGCCATAGGTGTCGTAAAGTTTAAAGATGACCTCACCCGGAATCGTTTGATCCGCGAGGCCAGCGATTGCCTCATCAAGAATCCGCATCCCCTGATCCAGCGTCAGTGCAAATTGCGTTTCTTCTTTTAAAACGATTCGCTCTATCTGTTCACTGGTTTTGATCAGCATGGGGTAGGTCTCACCCATTTCAGCAACCAGCACCGGCACCAATTCATGAAAGAAGGGTTTTGTTGCACCCAGCGCATGGCCATGACGCAGGGCGCGGCGCATGATCCGCCGCATCACATAACCCCGACCCTCATTCGAGGGCAGCACCCCATCACAGATTAAGAATACCGATGACCTTAAATGATCCGCGATGACCTTCAGCGACGGGATCTGTAAATCGCTGACCCCCAACACTTCGGCCGCTTTAACAATCATGGGTTGAAATAGATCCGTATCGTAATTGTTATGCACCGATTGCATGACAGCCGCCAAACGCTCTAATCCCATCCCAGTGTCGACACATTGGCTCGGCAAGGGCGTCAGGGTCCCATCGGCACTTCGATCATATTGGGTGAACACTAAATTCCATATTTCAACAAACCGATCTAGGTCATCCCCTTCCGATCCTGGCGGCCCGCCTGGAACGGCCTCACCATGATCGTAAAAAATCTCTGAACAGGGCCCGCACGGTCCGGTATCGCCCATCGTCCAAAAGTTATCTTTATCGCCCATACGCGTAATTCGATTGGCAGGAAAGCCAATTTCATTGACCCAAATGGCATGCGCTTCATCATCGCTGTCATGAATGGTCACCCAGAGCCTGTCTTTCGGGACCTTGATGACCTCAGTTAAGAATTCCCAGGCAAAGGCAATCGCTTCGGATTTAAAGTAGTCCCCGAAACTAAAGTTTCCCAGCATTTCAAAAAAAGTGTGATGCCTTGCCGTATAACCCACGTTGTCGAGATCATTATGCTTTCCGCCGGCGCGAATACAGCGCTGGCAGCTAACCGCTCGGGTGTAACCCCGATTCTCAAGCATCGCAAAGGCATCTTTAAATTGAACCATACCGGAATTGGTAAAGAGCAACGTCGGGTCGTTGTCGGGCACCAGCGATGCCGACTCGACAACGGTATGACCTTTGGATTTAAAAAAATCCAAATAGGCTTTTCTGATTGCTTCGCTGTTCATACTTGGTCTCCGCAAGACATCTGATCACCGCCTCATCGCGGCCCCAAGGGCAGATCATCAAACGGGGTATTATAAGGCAGCTGAGATATGTTCATAGTGAAATCCGCGCTGCTGAAGAAACCGGCTCCGCTTTGCACGTTCTTTGCGATCTATGCCTGCATTGCTTTCGGCATCACCAAAGCGCTTATGCAAAACAGAGGCAGCAAGCGAAAACCAATCTGGCGCTTGGCTTCGAAAGGCATCGTCCATGACACTGCCCGCGAGCCCTTTTTGGCTCATTTCACTTCGGATTTTCATCGGGCCTTGACCGCGCTGGACCCGATAGCGAACATAAGCCTCGGCCATTCGCGAGTCATTTTGTAACCCCTGCGCCTGCAATCGCGCAATCACCGCATCGAGCAACGAGGCTTGATCGGGAAACCGGCGGCTAAGCTTTTGTTTGAGCTCAAAGGCTGTCTGCTCACGCTGCGCCAGTAGATTTAGCGCGGCTCGCCGAAGCATCGCTCGATCGCTGGCCTCAATGCTTTCTGTTTCAGACTCGGTCGGCGCGAAGTTTGTTGACGTTACATTCTTGGCTTCGGCACCGCGTGAGGGGCCGTCAGGCCAAGTGTTTGGATTCGTTTGAAATGGGTCGTGGCCAAGGGGCGCTTCATCAAAGCCTTTGCGCGCCGACTCGCCGACCGAATTGTTGTCAGCATCCGAACTTGGTTGTGGACGGGTCGAACGCCTTGCTGGGGGTCGTTTCACCGGCTTTTCTTTAAATTCGTTTGCTTTAAATTCGGTTGTTTTGAATTCGGTTTGGTTTAGGTCTTTTTGCTGAACGTCTTTTTGCTTCAAGTTTTTTGGTTTAAATGTTTTTGGCTCAAGTGCTTTTGGCTCAAGTGCTTTTGGTTTAAACGGTTTTCGGTTTGGGGCTTGCCCGAGACGTGTTTCAGACCACGGGGCAAGGTCCCGCGGTGCTTGCCCAAAACCTGCCTCGCGACGGGCCTCTGCTGGCGGCAAATCTAATACGCCAGAGGGCTTCAACCCTTTGGATTTTTTCTCGATTGCCTCGATCGCTCTGCGGAGCGCTGCTGTCTTATTGTCGTCCGCCAACAGGCGCTCCTTACAGGTTCTCCGATACCGATTATGGTCAACCTTTCGTCTTCAACTTCAACTGATTACAGCATCATCAACCGGGGCTTCTTCCGGCGCTGCAAGGTTATCGTTGAGCAACTTTGCACGAATTAGTCCTTCAATTTCTTGGCCAAGCTCAGCATGCTCGGTTAAGTAATCACAGGAATTCTTCTTGCCCTGACCGATCTTGTCACCTTTGTAGCTGTACCAAGCGCCGGCTTTATCCACCAGACCGAGCTGGACGCCCATATCGACGACCTCACCCATGCGGTAGATCCCCTTACCGTACATGATTTGAAATTCTGTTTGTTTGAACGGCGGCGCCACTTTGTTCTTGATGACTTTTACGCGG
>Ga0302137_1000332_pt1 | contig 20174 bp, 10 predicted proteins | sample CBN3_SCM_MG_FD_203127 | JGI IMG/M metagenome (GOLD analysis project Ga0302137, IMG submission 203127) | Marine microbial communities from Western Arctic Ocean, Canada - CBN3_SCM | ecosystem: Environmental > Aquatic > Marine > Oceanic | place: Canada: Western Arctic Ocean | collected 2017-09-15 | reverse complement strand
CGTGGGACATGTTGGTAGACCAACTTGACGGTGTCAATAGAGGGGTTGAAGATGGAGTCAATTGTGGAAAGTCCATCGACGGACTGGGCGTCGACATGGTTGCCGGGGATGGCGTCAGCAAATCTGAGGCGGATGGTGTCAAAAATGTGGACGGAGACGGCGCCAACATTTTTGACGGGGATGGTGCCAGCATTTTTGATGGAGATGGCACTAACAATTTTGACGAAGATGGCGTCCACACTGACGGGGATGGCGTCCAAATGGACGGGGACGGTGCCAGCATTGTTGATGGAGATGGCACCAACACTGCAGACGAAGATGGCGTCCAAACGGTGGACGAAGACGGTGCCAGCAACCGTGAAGAAGATGGCGTCAACAACTCGGACGGGGATGGTGCCAGCAACCGTGAAGAAGATGGCGTCCAAACTGTGGACGGGGATGGTGTCGACGCATTCACAAAAGAAGGACTGGGCACTGAAGACAAGTCGGACATACTTGATGGTACTACAGTTACAATTTATTGTTTAGGCCCAACATATGCTCTACCTTTATTTGATTCGGTGTTGATTATTTTTTTCTTTTTTTGGAAGATGTATGAAGTCCCGCTTCAGGTTTGGATTGTTTTTGCAATGCATCTCGGAGGGTTTTCAAATCATTTTTCCATAAAACCTGGACACTACAACCTTCCAAATTATGAATATGTGATTCCAATTCACTTTTCTTAGCCAACAGTGCTGCCATTTTTTCATCGGTTAAATTGTATATTGAAAGATTCAACAAAAATTCGGCGTCACATAATTGAAAAGATTGCAATTGAGCCTTTAATTGGTTTTTGTTTTGCCCTTTGAAAACAAATGTATTGTCCAGTACTAATTTGAGAAATGTAACAGTTTGATTGGTTTTTGTTAATTCTTGCTGATATCCAATCATCATCGTTTCTTTCCTTTTCTGATATAATCTCAAACGAATAGGAAAAAAGTCGTCAATGATCTCAGAAGCATTTGCATACTTTTTTATTTTTCCATTTGAATCGAATGCGTGCATATTACTCATTTGGATCTTTTTCTCCAGTTTAAAGAGTTTCAAAATTTTCGATGGATCAGCTTTCAAAATCTTGGCAAAATCCTGTGAGCAATGTACGTTGAAATCGACCAACACGTCGGTATAATTACTGACAATTCTTGTAACCATACCTTTTTTAAAACCTTTCACTTCTCCTGCGCTGGCCTTTTCCAAGAACTCTTTATAGCCGCTTGTCCATACGCCAACGGGCAATTCAGTAATGTGCAAACACGTATTTGATTTCCAGTTAAATGCCCCATACATAAGAAAATCACTTCCCACCGACTCAACTGTACCAGTAAACCCGCGACACCATGGAACCAATGGACTGACCTCGATTCCATCCAACCGGTATTCGATATTTTGAATAATGTCAAGTGGATTGTGTTGAGGGATACTCGTGCTCCAACCAGTACCAATTCCTACAGCACCGTTTACTAATACCATAGGAATGATTGGTGTATAATGATATGGTTCTATTACCATCCCATCGTCTTCTAATGGCGTGTAAAGCGTTGCATCATCGGGGTGATATACGAGATTGGTTAATTCTGACAATTTGGTAAAAACGTAACGCGGCGATGCGGCGTCTTTGCCACCCATCAATCGTGAACCAAATTGTCCATTCGGTTTAAGAAGATTAATGTTATTGCTACCAACAAAATCTTGGGCCATATTAATAATGCAGCCATTCAAAGACATCTCACCGTGGTGATAGGCCGCATGCTCCGAAACATAACCACTTAATTGTGCAACTTTAATTTCATCTTTCAAATTTCTTTTCAGACAAGAGAACAGGATCTTCCGCTGGCTCGGTTTTAAGCCATCGATTACATTTGGGATGCCTCGCAGGTTACTCGCAACTGCCATGATTACCAATTCTTTATTGATGAAATCGTCGTAGGACATTCTTTTTTGTGTAAAATCAATAAACGTACCACTTGAATAATTCAAAATCCATTTTTTTCTGTCTTCTACTCTTGTTTTTCTGAAACACATATCAATTAACTGACCACCTGTAGTATCGATCTCTTCAAAATGCAAACGATTTCTTTCCAAATTAGAAAAGTATTCCTTGGCCTCTTTCGCATTACTGGTTCCGAGACCTTTATAATATTTCACTTTCCATTGTTTGATGTTAACACTGGAAACGAAGGTATCATACTCGGGCGTCGTATAAAATTTCATGACCTGATTCCCTTTGGTACATTTCACGATTGGTGTAATAAACACCTGCAAAAAATGAGGTAATGCCAGCAACGAAGGCCAGAAATGATGCAAGAAATTGATAATGAGACCTTTGATATGGCTTCCGTCATGATCCTGGTCTGTCATAATCATAATGGAACCGTATCGTAATCTCGAAACATCTTCGTATACATTTCCAATGTTCAAACCCATTATCTTCATAATGTTCTGAACTTCCACATTTTGAAGAATGGACGCATTGCTTGCATCACGAACATTACGCAATTTACCTTTCAATGGAAACACACCGAAATGATCACGTCCAATCACGGACAACCCCGCGATTGCCAAGGACTTGGCAGAATCACCTTCTGTTAATATTAAGGTGCACTCGGCTGAACGTGAAGTGCCGGCTCTCTTAGCATCGTCCAGTTTAGGAATCCCAGTGATTTTGGAAGTTTTTCGAGAAGCAGTCTTTCTTTGCAATAATCGTTGAGATTTCGCTTTTGCGTAAAAAAGGACTTCATCTACAATTCCAGAACGTTTCAAAATAGCCTGTGCTGTTTTGGCTGATAATTTGGGTTTGAATTGTGGTGGCCCGAAGCTATTGGAACGGGTAGTCAATGTTTCTTTGGTTTGACTATCAAAAGATGGATTAACGATCATGGCATTCACAAAAATGAAAACAGATGACTTAATCTGAGATGGCCGAACATTCAACTCTGCAAGACTTCGGTGAGACGCCACAATTTTACTAACGTCATCAAGCAAAAAATTGACGTGAGATCCGCCTTTGGAGGTGGAGATACCGTTGCAAAATGAAACAGACCGACCTTGTTGATCATTCGAGACAGCGATACATACTTCCCAGCGATCATTGATTTTTTCGTGTACAAGTTTTATATCTTCTGGAATATACTGCTGACAATATTGTTTGAAGGTTTTGACTGGGATTTTATCGCCGTTAAAATAGACGTTGACGTCACTTGGAGACGTTCCTGCCATATCGAAAGTACGTTTCTTAAACAAAGCCAGAATATCATCAGTAATTGAAGTCAAACCGAATTTAGCAAAATCCGGTGCAAAAATAACACGAGTATAATCTTTCTTTTTGCCAGAAGCTTTGATTTTCGGTGGGTGTACAGTTTTCATATTCTTTTCCCATGTTTGCGAATAGAATTTGCCAGATTTGGAGTCGACGGTTTCAATTTGAAAGCTTGTGCTAAAAATATTGGCCAATTTTGCGCCGTAGCCGTTTCGACCACCAACAACTCTTTCATCGTCATCATCATAATTGTCGCCTGATAAAAGTGAACCCATGATCATTTGTGGTATGTAAATGTTTTCAGTTTCGTGCAAAACAACAGGGATGCCCATCCCATCGTTCTCAACCGTGATGGTATCGTTGCTTATAGAGACTCTAATGGATTTCATTGAAGGGTCTCTTTGTTTATTGTCAGATGCATTGACTAATATTTCGTCGAATATCTTCAAAAGACCTGGCACGTAAGTAATTTCCCGATTTTCCATCTTGTTGTTGCCGTTTACAACCCAATTGTCTTCCGTAATCGCGTTGGCACTGCCGATGTACGTTTCTGAACGAAGCAAGATATGCTCTAAATGCGATTTCTTTTGGTACTTTTTGGACATTGCTTCGGAACGTTGTGTCTTCATCTTTTTTTTTTGAAAATGAGATAAGAACATCTTTGGCTCTTTTTTTTTAGTTTCGATATCGTACATTATATATTTAGATCCAAAATATGTGGTAAATATGTGGTAATTCAATTAGGTAGGTCGATTCAGTGGAAAGATTAGTCCTGACATACATAGATTTTATTTTAAGAAAATCATTTATTTAAAATTTAAAATTTTGAAAAAATGCTTTTTGCTCTTCGTTTTTGTACTTCCAACACAAAACCCATTTTAATGTGTTTGCATTAGTTACATCGCTGTATGCCGGCCAAACTCTGTACATTGATTTTTCGTCAATCCCCATGTTACGGTGTTTCTGAACGGTTTCGACAGTGACTACACTGGATTCGGTTCTTCTCACCAAATTTCGTGCCACGTAAAAACCATTTTCTTTCAACCTATTATTTTTTGAAGGTCCCGTTGCGTTGGAAGTTGAAATTGACGTTTTGTGTTTTTCGAAGAAGCGCTGGAGATCGTCGAACGAATTAAATACTTTGGCAGCGTGCGTTTGTACTGCAACTGGAGACCCTGGTTCAGAGTTAGTTTTTCTTAAAATACGTGTGCCCTTTGACAACGTTTTGCGACGTTTTCCACGACCTTTCTGTGTAGTCGTTAAACTATTCCAATCTGTCGAAGACGGATCTGATACGAAACGTTCGTAATTAGTCACGGATTCAAGGTTTGTATAGACGATTGAGACACCATTGTCGTTATAACCGTTGAAGCGACCAAGAAGACCCTGTATATCTGCACTGTTATTGTTTTTTTGGGCTTTTCGACCATACCCAATACCCAAATATTTTTTGAATTTGATGTTTTTGGCACATCGGAGTAATTCTTTTACAAATATAAATGTATGCACGGCGGGTTTCTGCCTCAAAAGATTATCAATGTCCCTCATTTTTTCGTCGCTTTGGAAAACACTGTCTGTTGATGTTGAATGAAAGTACTTGAATTCCACTTCTATGTTGGCGCGACCTGCGGCCAATTCCAAATGTTTTTGCGTTATTCCTTGTGCAGTTAAGTGACCATTTCCCTTTTTTGTATGGACTCGGATTATGTGATACATGGCATGATCATAACTCTTTATGTCTACAAACATTTCATTGCAATGAGTACCAGCAATTTCATAATCAATATCCCATGCTGAAGTGGTTTTGTCGTATTTTGCACACAAGAGATCTTTCTGTTGTCGGAGTCGTCTTTGTTGATGGAGTTGGCGCACACCAACATACGTTGGGCCGGGTGACATGTGCAGCTTCTCTGCACGATTTTGTGAACTTTCGTTCCAGCTACCGATATCGAGAAGAATACCGTCAGGAGTTGCTGTAAATTCTACAATTTTGATGTCATGTGCACAAAGAACATCGTGGTTGTCAAGTCCATGTTCTTTGAAAAAATTTGATATGCTTTGGTGAATTTTTGATGCGACATGGCACTCATCAATGATAATGATCATATTCTTTTTTAAAATGCCATCTTTGTCCAAAATTTTGTTTCGTAATTTTTTCAGATTGCCACGGTGAAAGACTTGGTTATGAAGACTTGTTGGAAGGTCTTCTTTTGTTTGTTCCGCCCAGGTGTTGTCGGAAATGGCAGCCAAAATAATGATATTACGTATGGGGATTGGTAATTCTACATCACGTACAAAATCACGAATAAAACAACACATGACGCCCGTTTTTCCAGATTGGCAGTATGCAACGACAAGACAATACACCTTTTGAATATTTCGAAACCGGCTGCACAATATGGCCGACATCTCGAGCTGTTGGGGGTAGAATTTTTGTTTGTTTCTTAAGGCCAGAATTTTGAATTCCAATTCAAGTGATTGACTTTCCAGAGCAATGATGGCAAGTTCTTGTTGACTATACACTAGCTTTCGACGATTAATAAAATGATTGTTTTTCACAACACCCTGTTCGACATCATTGGAATCAAAGGACAGGTCAACACAAGAAATTTCTTTTGATTCTTGATCTTCCAACTCACAGAAACTACGTTTATTGTTTTTGGGCGTCGGTTCAATGTGTTCAGGGACAGGTGGTGGTACGGTGGTGGTCTTGTTCGACGTAGAATCAATTTTTACGTCGAACAAGCCCATCTCCGTGTACAGAGACGACGTTGGTGCGGTGTTCGAGGAAGTTTGCATGTTTATTGATGTTAGTAAATATATTATATGTTTAGAATATAATTTTTAGAATAGAAATTGTGTTGGTCTCACTCTTCCGTCTTGCATTTTTTCTGATTGGGTTGGGTGATGTCGGTCTCGACCAGCGAGGAGCGTCCGCGTTTGTGTAAAATGCGGACGTGGTTCTGGTAGATGGAGGTGTCGCGATGTTGACCCGGTTCGTGGGTGATGAACAGGCAGGTGCGGCGGTCATCCTCCTCGCACCAGTCTCGAAGGGTTTGCTGTACCGATTGAATGCCAATCTGATCCATGGACGTGCAGGATTCGTCCATCACCAACAGTGGGAACGATTGGCTGGACATTTCGCGCCAGGCCATGAACGAGGCCAACTGTGCCCTTCGCCACTGTCCTCCCGACATGATGCCGGCATGTTTGGCACACTCGACCCGCCGCACCAATCTTTCCTTCGAGTCAAAGTAGGCTTTCAGTGCAATGTCGTCGGTTTTAAAGAATTTCTGCAGCCATTGGGTCGTCACCGCGCTTAATTTTTGAACGGCGTACTCCATGGCGTAGGTCTGGATGCCCCGTGGTCCCAACCAACCGACCATTGCTTTCATATTTTCCTCCGTCTTCTGCGCCTGAAGTTGTTGCTGTTTCAATTCGCCCGATTTTTGTTCCAATCTGTCGAGCTGTTCTCGCGACACAATGACGGGGCACGTGGTGTTCTTCAATTTCTCCAATTGCCGAGTGTCGATGGCCACCGTCTGTTCCAACATCTTGTACATTTGCTGGGACAGTCGGTACGTGTTCAACAAGTGAGTGTACTGCTGGGCCGTCTCCAATTTGGCCGTCATCTCCACCAATTCTTTGGTGTACTGTGCGATGCTGGTGTCGAACTGGACCAATTGTTTGGCGTGTCGTTGGTGTTGGGCATTCTCGGTCGCCTTTGCCAAACAGAGTTGGGCCTGTTTGGCCTTGTGTTGGCCCTTTTCCAAACTGACCTGTGCTTGGTCCTGTGCTTGCTGCAATTGAACCAATTGGGTGCCGTCCACCTCAAAGGGACGGTGGCATGTGGCACACTCTCCCGCCGAGTGAAAGTGCTGCAGTGCCCGTCTGGCTTGGTTGGACATGGCTACTTGGTCACGGTACTCGCTGGTCGCCTCGGTGTGTTTCCGTTGCAGTTCTGTCACATTTTCCACAGCGGCTGGGATCGGATCTGGTACTGCTGGTAGTTGTCCCTTTCTGGCCTGTTCCGTGGCCAACTGATTTCTTTTTCTCTCCACCTGCGACTTGATCGCGTGAACATTGTCAACAACGTCTGGTCTGGTGGGTACTCGACAACTGGCCAATTTTTCGGTCGAGGTTGCCAGGTCATCGACGGCCAGTTGTATCGACGTTTGATGGTTCGCCACCCATGTTGCTCGGGCCTGTTGCTGTTGCCCATAGAACTGTTCGGCACTGCCTCGTTCCTGTTCGGTGGTGCGCCATGCTTGGCCGATGCTGTGCACGTCCGACTTGGCATTTTTGAACCGAGTCTTGGCTTTGTCGTAGAGCGCCAACCAGACGTCCATGTTGGCAAAGGGACTTATTTCGTGCTTGGCTGCCGTGTCGCTGGCGTCCAACCACCGAGGCACTGACATCTGGCTCCAAACACTGTTACGGAGTAACCAAGCGTGCAACCCCCCCGCCGACAACTCCAACCCAAACAAGTCGGTAGCAATGGCTTTCTGCGTGGCCGAAATGGTGGAGCGGGTACAGTCTTTGTTGTCGATGGTCAGCGACAGATGGTGTTTGTTTTGCGCGTTCAGAGTCCTAGTAATGCACCAACTGGACGTCGTTGCCCCCACAGTCCCCGACACACGGACCTGAGCTACATCGGCCCCGTTGTGCACCACATTCCCCCCAAAAGACAAGGTGCCCCGCCCGTCGATCATGCCGGTACAAGCCCAGAGCCACGCCCCAGAAGCCAACATGGACTTGCCAGCGCCGTTGGAGGCGTCTTTCGAGTCGTTGCACTCTCCCGAAATCAGGGTGAAGCCCTGGCCTTCCAATGCCAATGAGACTTGTCCTTTAAACGGGCCAAACCCGTCAATGTTGAGACGGATGGGTCGGACATCGGCGGCGCTACAGTTTTGCTGTCCTGGTGGATGTTCTTTCAGCCACTGGCAGAGTTGTGTCCAAGCATTGGACGTGGTCTCGATGCCTGATATCTCACCGTAGGACTGCAAGAGTTGTTGTGGACTGTCCTGCTGTTTGAGTCGAGTGGTGACCGTCGTGATCTTTTTTTTGACTTGAACAGTAATTCCCCTTTCTTCCAATGTCCCGACCAATGCCATGACATGGTCCGTGGCCGCCGCGGTGACCGAGACCCGGTCCTGTGGTTTCAGTAGATGGCTCTGAGCCAATAATTCCTGGGTGGTCCATTTGTACTGGTGGGGTCCAATGTCGATGGGTATACATTCTCGCACTTGATACGACCCATCAAGCACGACCAATGCTTTGTGGTCACCCGCTTCGGACAAGGTCAATTGGTAGGGTGACCCCAAATAGCGAATGTTGCCGTGTACCTGGGGGGTATGGTAGTGCCCCGTGTAAATGGGTTTGTCGGTCGGAAAGTCTTCTTGTTTGAGACCTTCGGTGGAGATTTTGGTGGGGTTTAATTTAAACCCAATGATGTCAAAATGACCAAAAATCACGTCCACCTCTGGGTGCTGGTGCAGGATTTGTGCCACTGTGTTGTTGCATCGCCTCCACGGCACCCACAACTGACGGTTCACCACTGTTGGCACGTCCAACACTGTGATGTGAGGTGAGGCATACTGAAAGGGAGTGAGGCCGTGTTCAGTTTCGGAAGCGTCAAAGTAATCATGGTTGCCGGGGATCATGACCATGGGCACGGACCATTCCGTTTCAAAAAAACGCATCAATTCGTTTAAAATGTCCACAGGAAGCGTACCTTTGTTGTACACATGGTCAAAGAAATCCCCCAAAAAACATACCGCCACACCTCTGGATTGTGCTTCGGAATGGACTCGTCGTAATACTTGGAGACAAGTTTGAAACGTTTTTTTACTCAAGTGCAAATCAGAAAACAATAACATTAGTAGCAATTACGGATATTCAGAATGAATGTTTCAATGAATGTTTCAATAATATCTTATGTTCAAAGTATTTATGCTGTGGGTATATTTGGAATTTCGAATTGAATCTTGAATATTTACAATTTTTTTGCAAAAGATTTGTATTTAAGGACACAACCTATTTACTAAATGTCACTGATATTATTTGCTGTTTGTCTAGTAATATATGCAATGACAGAACAAGTGTTTGGTCAACAAACATTTACAAAAGCTTGTGAACCAGGTGAATACTCAAATGATGGTTTGACCTGTAAAACATGCGACCTTGGGAAATACAACACGGATCAAGTATATGCAACATCCTGCACTGAATGCGCCCCTGGGAAACATTCCATCAGCGCTCTTGAATGTGAGACATGTGCATCAGGGAGCTACAGCAACAGTGGAAGCTCAGTGTGTACCGAATGTCCGGGTGGTTATTCTCAAAATATAATTGGTCAAAGTGCATGCAAAGAATGTCAGTCCGGCCAATCAACAGCCAATTACGCAAGTAAACAATGCACACACTGTTCATCAGGAAAATATCAGAACGAAAATGCTCAATCGCGGTGTCTTGACTGTCCAAAGGGGTGGCAACAGAGGATGCATGGCTCCATTAGTTGCACAGAATGCAGAGTGGGGACATACTATTTAAAGAATGGTGGAACACCCGCATGCTTAAATTGTAACATTGGAAAATATCAAAACGAGATTGCACAACAAGAGTGCAAGTATTGCCCTCTAGGATTTTCCAGTGTAAAGGAACAGTCGTCGTTTTGTGGCAAATGTCCCAAAAATGTAGAGAGCACTGAACCGCTCTGTTATGGGTGGGGTCTTTATAATTCTACTGAGTATGTACCCTGTCCACAAGGAACATATCGATACGAAATTTCCACAACAACATGCATAGATTGTCCTCTCGGGTCTATCTCTGCAAAGTACAAGGCTACAGAGGGTTATGACATTTGTCGAACTTGTACAGGGGGTACTGGTGTCAATATTGACAAAACATTGTGTGTGGATTGCCCTGTTGGAATGTACAGCAGCAATGGTATTTGCAGTCGTTGTGCACTTGGTAAATTTTCCAATAGTGTTGGTGCCTCTGCCTGCCTTGATTGTTTGGTGGGTACCTATAGCAATGCCACCACCAATGCCACCAATGGTATTTGTGACTCTTGTCCCCAGGGTTGGTCTACCAACGGGGTTACAGGTGCTGACAAATGTGTCACCTGTACAGGTGGATTCAAATCACATGTCAAGCAGGGCAGTTGTACACAAAACTGTCCTGACAAGTCTATACTCTCCACGGATGATGTATCTAAATGTGACACGTGTGGTGTAGGTCAACAGTACGATGGTAGCAATTGTGTAAACTGTCCCATTGGTTTTTACAAGGATGTTTCTATGCCATTTTGCAGTCTGTGTCCACAATGGTCTGTCAGTTCAAACAGTCGTGGTACATGTATGTTGTGTGCTGAGGGCAGTATACCTAAAGACAATATCTGTCAGGCCTGTCATGCAGGCATGTATCAACAGTACCAAGAAGAAACAAGAACGAACATCTGTGTACAATGTCCTGCAGGATTTATGCAATCAAGCCCGGGCACTGTAAACTGTTCGTCCTGTGATGCAGGCAAGTCCCAAAATCTCTTAGGACAAATATCCTGCAACTTTTGTGACCCTGGTATGTTCCAGGCAGAGGCATCAGGGACAACCTGCAGTGGCTGTCCAGATGGACATATCTCCACACAAGGGTCTGCAGCATGTACAATGTGCACCAATGGCAAAGGAACTAGTGGAACTGTTTGTGAAAATTGTGATCCAGGAAAGGGGTCATTTGCTGGAGTGTGTGGTGTTTGCCCTGCCGGCAAACATTCAAACAGTGGATTGTGTGAACCGTGTAGTGCTGGTAAAAGTCAAGAAACGTCCGGTCAGTCATCCTGCAACGATTGCAACACAGGTCGTTACAGTGCCATTGGGGCGACATCGTGTAGTAAATGTGCTGTTCGTACTCACTCCCCTGACAACGGTGCATGTGTCAATTGTATGGCTGGTCAATATCGTGGGGTGGATGACCCAGAAGACCACTGTTTCACTTGCCCCCTTGGTTTAAAGGCTGTCTACAGTGTTTTAAATACTACTTCCTGTGAAGTATGTGCACCGGGCAAAAAGGCAACTGGAGAATTATGCACTGATTGTGATATTGGTTTTTTTGGAGAGGCAGGTGTTTGTGTCTCTTGTCCATCTGGATATTACCAGGATTCAACAGGTCAGGGAGCATGTACTAAATGTGGTTCTTTTAAATATTCGACAGTTGGCAGTATCGATTCGGCCTCATGCAAACTGTGTGGCAATGAGTATACCATTGTGGAAAATGGTTTATGTCAGGTATGCCCATACGGCAAAATTTATGGCGGAGGCTCCAATTTGATTGGAGATTGTCAGCGGTGTTTAGACGGGACAGAGGTTGCAAGCAAAACTACTTGCAAACAATGCGGCAAGAACGAGTTTAGTGTTCAAGGGGAATATTGCCAAACATGTCCTACTGGTTTTGCGAATAAAGCCAGTGGTTCTAGTAGTTGTATCAAATGCGTTGCCGGTGAGTGCAATGGTGTCTGTCCAGAGGGTGGATACTTATCAGAAGGCATTTGTAAAAACTGCCCATTGGGATATGTCTCTATGGGAGGTTACCAAAACAAATGTTTCGAATGCACAAAAGGAACGTACCAAAGTGTTCAAAGCAAGAGCGTCTGTGCATTGTGCAGCCCAGGTTATTATTCAACAGTTGGTGCTAACAACGACTGTCAAGCGTGTCCCAAAGGCCAATACCAAAATGAGGAGGGTCAGAGTGGCTGTCAGGATTGTACGCCAGGTAAATACAATCAATTCTCAGGCCAACCTGTATGTGATACTTGTCTGTTAGGAACGTTTACAGCAGATTTTAAAAGCATCAACAGTGTTTGCAAAGAGTGTCCAGCAGGAAAAAAGGGGGTGTTCGGTGGGAAATGTGCAGATTGTCCAGAAGGTTCTTGGCAGGATCATTCAGGTAAGTTGGACTGTAACAAATGCGATGGGGGCGGTGTGCCCTACTCTAAAGCCCAGTCAACAAAAGCAAGCGACTGTTTTGACATTAACGGCATTGTCAGTTATGTATTTGGTATGAAGGACGATGGCAAGGTTAGTCAGACATTGGACACTGATTGTGAAATCCGCCCCAATATGGTGTTGCTGTGTCCCGGTTGTACATGCAACGATAATGTGCGGGACGGGTTTTGGGCAGGACCTGTGTGCAACGAATGTCGACGGGGTTATGCAGGGGGTCGAGTCGGAAAGTGTTTGATCAAATGCCCTGGCTATGACGGTGTGCACGACTCCACTATGTGCAACGGCAACGGCAAATGTTGGTATGGCAAGCATGGCAGTGGTGAATGTCTATGTGGCGGTAAAAACATTTTGGACTCGACGAGCGATAACGTGGTGGTCAGTGTCAAAACTTGCCCTGCTGGACAAAGATGCCCAGGATATGGCACTGATGTTGCAATCAATGAACAGTACAAACCATTGTACTATCTCTTGGAATATAGACAATATTCGGTGTTTGTGTTGCAACTGAGTACACACACCCCAAAACGTGGCCATATGTGGTTTGAACGGTATTCGCCCCAGAACATTTATGAAAATGTCTGTTCCAGTTGCGTTGGCAAGTACGATGGAACGACATCCACTGAAATTGGTTACTTTGATTCACAAAATAACTACGCAAGATTCCAAAATAAACTCCAATTGGAAAATGGTTTTCACGGTGAAAATTGCCAATATGAATGTGCGGCCTGTTTAAACAATGGCAGGTGTTTAAACACACCTCACTCCTTTTACTACAATTATGGACTTGAAACTGTGGAAAGTTTGTCTCAACAAGTTTTCGTGCCACAGACCCAATGCATTTGTTCTTCCAGTATTTATGATGGAGATGCCATGTGCTGTCCCCATGGTTTTGAACCGTACGTGTACTTTGGCAAGCGGGGTGTGAAACCGTATTTTCAGTACACCTCACTCCCATTTATCACCAACATTGTCAACCGACAGTTGCCTTACTGGACTGACGAAGATTTGTGGTTGAAACCTGGATACGCCCCTTCTTATTTTTCGAACGGGACCATTCCTGTCTCGAATATCAACAATATGTACGGCAATTCCGAGCAGATTGTGCAAAAAATATACGAAACAGTAGGACCATACACCAAGCATACTTTTTACGGTAATGAAAGGGACATTTGTCGAGCATGTCCTGGGTTGTTTGGCAAGGGTGTCACATCAAGGTCCGTCGTGTTGAACACTGCTTCGGAAGCAGAGGACTTTTGGTGGGATAGCGCTGCAGAGGGTAAAAAATGCAATGGCCTTGGTGTCTGTGATTTTTATTCTAAGCCAATAGAATCGGATGTGTTGTTTATGGGTGAGTACAGAACAGACAACAGTACCAAATTCAAACTCCATCGAAACTATACTTCTTGTCGGGACAATGTCAACAACAATACAAAACACACCAACAAAGTAGAATTGTCGGAATGCATTCGTCAAGCTGTTGATTCAAAAGCTACTGCCTTTGTTTATTCAGAACCTTACAATTTTATATGGGACGAGTCGACAATGCCAAAAAGCGGGCAAAAAAGCAAATTTCCATTTGCGGTCCGGACAAATGTGATGAACAGACGTGGATATATATCCACAATTGAGGAAGGTGAACGATGGTACGAGATCGTTTCAGCTTCCACTGAACCCAATTACATACCAACTCCCGATCCCAACGGTGAACACACTTTTCACCCCTGGAAAGAAAAAGATTGTCAAATGGTCACCAGTGAGTGTATCATGACAGTCAAACTGGAATACAATCTGTACAAAGTAGGTCAAACTGGACAAGGGGACGAACGATTAGATGGGGCCTCTTTTGACAGATTTGACACTTGTCTGACCTATGACGATGGAAATTTCAAAACAGTAATAGGCAATTACGTTACCAAAAAATACGAGAATGGTCAAGACCCATTTTTGGGTGGTCACTGCCCCAAGGGTCATTTCTGTACCGCTACTGGTATCGGGACTAGTACAGTAGGTTACAAGGAAGCCTGCCCCCCAGGGTATTTTCAACCGGAACTAACACAATCCCGAACTGGTTCTGACATTCGTTGCAGTCAAATGGACACCAGTCATGCCAACTGTACCGAAAACTCGGCCACTAAGAGAACTGATTACGTTGACAAAATATGTAAAAGATGTCAACCCAATGAATATGCACCAGAGGGGTCTTCCGCATGTACTGCATGTCCTGCAGGACGGGTTAAGAAACTGTCGGGAAATATAGATGATGAGGACAAGAAATATATGTACAACATTCCAATTACACTCTCTGGTACATACTGGTACTACATTGAAGACGAAACAGGGTTTGAAATGTCGGATTGTGCATTGGTACCAAACGGAATCATTCATGTACCAGAAGCTGACAAATTCATGACCGCTGAAGACCACCGATTCCTGCCTGTGTTTCCTTGTCCGTTCGCCTACTCTTCTCCACCAGGGACATACGTGATTGATGGCCATGATGAGGTGACGAGGCTATTGCAAAAACGAACAAATGTAATTCGAGCACCTTTTGCAAATGTTTACACAGAGCTAGGCGACGAGTTTGCTAAAGTAATGAAAGAGTTTGCCAAAGACCATTGCTTCGTTTGTCCTTCTAGCTCAATCACTGGTCATGGGTCTACGACTTGCACAACCTGTTTTCAAGACAGGACTGCCTTTTCAACCAAAGAAATCATCACATCTATCGTGGAACACACAACAACCAAATTCAATGACCGGACTATTGGAGTTGGAACGCAATTGGCAGGACTGCCTGTCACACATAAAATTCGGGTTGGTCATGTTCTTCCATCCCACACTTGGATTTTAGGTGTGATAGATAGAGAGAATAGTGCGTCTGACATAATTTATTTAAAGATGGTAAAAATCGTGATCGCACATACAGACGAGGGAGTAGACACTTTGGTTGAAAAGGCAGCAAGTAAATTGCAAATAACACCAACGTTAGCAACATGTCAAGATCCAACAACATTTAGTGAAGTGTGCTTCACACAGGGTTCAAATGAAGTAGTCGGGTCTTTCTCTGTTACACTTGTGACTAGACTCATCACAAGTTACGACCACTGGAATGGGGGAAAACAATTTGGCAATGTGCCAGTCCTTGACAATACTGTTGTCAAGGACATTGTGGTGGGGTTGGAGGTAATCACAAGAGAACAAGTCTCAATCGCACAAATATTGGGATACTGCAATTATAATTTTCCTGATTACATTGGTATAATTGTCAACAAACAACAAGTCACAGATGATTTTAAACAAACATGTATTGAATCCGTAAGCACCAGTTGCATCACAGATGGTTGTTCACACACAAACATCCGCCTGAAAAAAGATGGGAATTGGACGACAGAGTATCCATTATGCCTGGGGTGCGAATCAGGAAAGAGTAACAATGTCGAAATAGTAGGTCAATGCGTCGATTGTGAACGCGGTTTTTTCACATCGACCATGGAAGAGGCATCTGGAACAGATTGTAAACCATGCAGACCGGGCTATTATGCGGATAAGACTGGTTCGAAGCAGTGCACCGCTTGTCCACGAGGTTATAGCCAGCCCAACGATGGGCATATCAACTGCATTGGGTGTGTGAAAGGGCACTATCAAGATAAAGATGGACAACCTAGTTGTGAAACATGTGCGATTGGTCAATACATGACGGAAGATAGATCCGTAGTCGCGTGTAAGCAGTGTACAAAGGGTACAGTATTTGATGTCACAACGTCTGTTTGCAGAACCTGTAATAGAGAAAATGGGTACATGGACGAAATTAACAATGTGGATGGATCGTGCAAAACATGTCTGTCTGGTTTTGAATGGGTATCACCAACGGAACCATGCAGCCAATGCTTGACAGGAAAGAAGGGGCAAGGGGGGGAATACGAATGCATCAAGTGTGGCAATGGTCATTACACCAGTCAACGGGGGCAAACGGATTGTAAACAATGCCCAACAGGGTGGCATCAAGTCGCCAGTGGCGCAATCTCTTGTACAAAATGCGAGGTAGGTAAATTCCAAGACTCCATGGGAAACAAAGACTGCAAAGCGTCCAACCCTGGGAACGAAGCTACGTCTGAAGGTTTGAGCAAAGAAACCCCATGCGATCCAAATTATTATAATGGCAACTCGAAGGGTGTTTGTTCTACGTGCCTCTCAGGGCACGACACAAGAGGTAAGGCCGCGCAAACCAGTTGCCATGCATGCGATCCTGGTCAATACACAAGAGGATATAGCGTCCCATGTAGAGATTGCGATACTGGTCAATATCAAGTTAACAATGCGGCTTCCGATTGCACTGTTTGCCCTGGACCCAAACTAACAACCTGGAGTGAGGGGTCAATCGCGTGTAACGACGAATGTGCCAGTGGTGAGCGTGTCAACCACGACAGCGACGGCCATGGCCCAGAGGGCGTCGATGACGGTGCTTGTTACGCATGTCGGTACGAAGGTGGGCGGGAAGGCGAATACACATGTTACTGCGCCTATCATAATAACTGTTTTGTTAAAGCTGTTTCCGCTGCAATATGTGTATTTGGAATTTGTTTGTAGCATTACAGGTTATAGAGTTTACATTTACATATCAACAAATTTCCTTTTTTTACTTTCTACATATGCGTTTCTCTCCTTCTCTTGCCTGACCCATGTCAAAACTCGTTTGTCTTTGATATCGGCCTCCCTGTCTTCGTACCACTGCAGGGTTTCCTGATGCCGTGCCATCCAGACGCACCTATTTTCGTCCATGACCAGGTCCACCATGCGGGGTCGATTGCATCGGTCCATGTACATGACCCCGCATGTATTGCACAGCGATGATGTGCCACATGGTCCGGGTCTCCATGTACTGGCCACGTGTGTGCCGCAACGTGTGCAGGGTAATTTCTGCCTCGACATCATTTTTTTCGACACTGCATTGTGGTTGTAATATTCCTGTACTATCAGACCTACGATTGTGTCGATGTCGACTTGCATAAGAGATGCACCCTGTCCTTGTTGTGCATTGTTTCATTTGGACATATGCACAACATAGAAGTAAAATTTATGCCTATTATTTTGACTTGAGAACTTCACACATTGATTTATTCTGAAACACATACTCTAACGATTTGCTCGCTTCCAACGACCATTTTTTGTAAAACTGTTTGCCAATCTTCGGTCTTCTACAATTGTCCCAGGCGTCCTTGGCCGCACTGTCCGAAAAGAACACTGTCAATGATGTCGGTTCTCTCTGTACTTTGATCCTTCTCCAACCATGGTACAAATAAAGTTTGTAACAATTGGAGTGTTCTTGTCCTAACGCAAACTGAAATGTTCGGTGTTTAAACATGCCGATATGGTGTTTTTCATCATCCTCCTTGGCTACTGTTGAATGCAATGGGTCTTCCAACCATTTATCATTGGTGTCGCGCGCATACACATACCAAGTTGTAGTAATTAGTGCGCCCATATTGCTTGCTTCAACCTCATTTAAATACCGTGAAAATATTTGCAATGCTGAACACATTTTTCACAAATCCTACTTCAAAAAATCAACTATTCACCTCATATTTGAATATTATTTACACAACCTGTTGTAATGGACCATCACAATGCCAAAGCTTGTCTGTCTCCGTCGTTCTACCCGCCATGGCCTTCGTCGTTCTATCCGTGTCAAACCAAAGAAGTTGCGTCGCCGCCGTCAGCCCAAACCAGTGAAAGACTCGTACGACCGTGACTTGGGTGGTTACAAGTGGGTGTCTGCGCATCAAGATAGGAAGTGGCACGGCACCAAACGGTCTCAACAACAATTGAAAGCGGAAGAGCGATTGTGTCAACACTTGAAACGAAAAGCAACCTCTGTGTCTGACATTGGGTACGCAGTCGATAGTTTTTTTGTCGAGGAAGATATGGGTGAAGTTACACCGCCCGAAGAGACAGACGCCCTCTTTGCATGCGCGGACGCCTGTTCCAGTGACGAGTCCGACGAGTCCGACGAAGAAGAGTGGTCGGAATCATGGGAATAAATGTAGACCACATCACGACTGTAACAAAAAACTTATTCTTTACTTCTTTTATGTAACACGTGTTAAATACATGGATATGGACGAATGGTGGTTCGATATTGTCTCAGACGGCGTAACTGTTGATCCAATTGTTTTAATTCTTGTTGTGTTTCTCTTTGTGATGCATATTCTTGGGCAATCTGTTTTTGAAGGGATGACTTCCTTTGTTTGGTTCTATCGTCCAAATGTTGGATTTCAGATTGGTGTTTCAGTTTCTGTAACTCTTTGTTACTCTGTTGAACCTCGTCGGCATACTTAGCTCGTATGCCGGACAATTCCGAGTATTCTTTTTTGAGTTGTTCGATTTTAATTACCATCTGTCGGTCCCGTCTCTCTATAGCAGCAAGTTTTGCCACGTCGATAGTGCGTTCAATTTTTTGGTTGCAGTGCCATGGTTGCAAACAACGTTTGTGTACACTACCTAACGAGTTTCCAAGAAATTCAATCGCTGCTGCCACTTCTTTAATGTCTTCGATCTGGTTGCAAATCGTCTTCCACCGGTCGTAATCCATATCTACTAAATATTTCAACGCAATATCGGGTTGTTTATCTTTTACTCTCAAAGCATATCTGAATTGTTGCAGCCACGAACTTCGACTCATTATTGTAAATTCTGCCGGCACAAATTGCTTCAGCATTTTTGCACTCAAAAATTTGTCATTTATATATGCTTTTTTCTCTGTTTGTGTAGTATAAAAAGTGTTCGCCTGAGAACTGTATGGATCAGATTACACAGTCGTTGTCTGACCTGACCTTATTTGTCGACGATTCCTCGCAATCGTCCGACTCTACTTCCCGCATGACTTCCTTGGTACACACTTGCCGTTTGTTACACCATCGGAATGAACAGCTCTGTCGGGAAAATGAAAGTCTGAAAAGACAGGTCCATTGTCTGTTAGAGACTGTTCGTGCGGTTGTGGCAGAGCCGAATGTTTGTGTGCCCAACTGGATTAAATAAATCCAGTCTCATACTTTGCATTTATTTGATTTATTCAATACAGTATATAAGAATCAATCCCTTCAAACAATCATGTCCGAAGATTTAGCAGTTGATGTTGGGTTAACCCGGGACTCTTCGGATTTTAAAAAATTTGTGGATGGAGTGGACAGTATACTGGAGTATGGGTGTACATCAGTGACTCGGGTTGTTCAGGACATTGTGGACAAATGCCACACCTCTGAACTCGACATTGCTCGGCAAGTTATTCGTGCCTGTGCGTCGCCTACCTCAAACAAGCGCCAAAACAAACTAAAATGGTGGGAAACATATCAAAGGACCATGTCGTCAACACGTCAGCCTCGCGACCAGCAGAGACGACCTCGCGACCAGCAGCGACAACCTCGCGACCAACAGAGACGACCTCGCGACCAGCAGAGACGACCTCGCGACCAGCAGCGACAACCTCGCGACCAGCAGAGACGACCTCGCGACCAGCAGAGACGGCGCCGGTCCATGTCCCCCCTATTTCAACGCCCGCGTTCTCCGACCAGCAAGCGCTGCCTCAGTCCACGGTCTGGCCAGTTCGGTCGTCCACATCCCTACGAACAAAATCGGAGTCACAAACACCGACCCATGCATCTTTCCTTTGAACGACCAACCTCTGTTCGTTCAAGAGATACCTACAACCGTGATGACAGAGATTACGACGACAACCTCCGGAGAGAGGAGAAAAGAAAACGAACCATGTCCCCCTTGTTTGATCCCGACAGTGATGTCCCGACATGGCCGCGGTCCAAAAGACGTCGACAACAGTGAACATACTTTGTTTGTTTACAGCAATTAACAACATAAATAATAATCTA
>Ga0302137_1000319_pt1 | contig 20533 bp, 15 predicted proteins | sample CBN3_SCM_MG_FD_203127 | JGI IMG/M metagenome (GOLD analysis project Ga0302137, IMG submission 203127) | Marine microbial communities from Western Arctic Ocean, Canada - CBN3_SCM | ecosystem: Environmental > Aquatic > Marine > Oceanic | place: Canada: Western Arctic Ocean | collected 2017-09-15 | reverse complement strand
CCGGACAGGTCGTCGTCCGGTTGTCAACGGCGACGGATTTGCCCCGACACCACCGGCTAGTTAGGCTGAGCATGAGTAATCGCAAGCGTTCTAGGGCGGGGGTGAATATGTCAGCATTCATTTCAGCGGATATCATGGCGCACCAGATCAAAGCCATCGCGGGCCGGTTGGATTTTATTTACACCAACAACTTTTCTATATCCGGGAGTGGCCTCGCGGTGCGCGGATCCCGTTCAAAGAGACGCTCCAAGGATTTCGCAACCCCCAGAATAAACCGGTCATCGTGATGGCGGCCGCAAACCTGCAACCCAAACGGCGTCCCCGTTGGTTCCAGACCACAGGGAATATTCGTCACAGGATTTCCAGGAATCGTCAGCCCCCAGGTCAGCGCCATCCATTCAACGTAATCGTCCAGTTTCTGGCCATCGATTTCATCGCAATAACGCTGTTCGACCGGGAACGGCGGCACCGCCACAGTAGGGCAGATCAGGATATCCACGTCCTCGAAAAATCTGCCCATCTCACGATACAGATTGGTCTGTTCCGTCGTCGCCCAGGCAATGTCTTCTGCACTTAGCTTTTGTCCAGCTTCGTAATTGCTTTTGACGTTGGGGCCCAGTTCGTCAGCGCGAGTTTCGTACAGCGTCTTATATCGGGACAAATATTGCAGCGCCCGCAACACCCAGTTAGTTTTACGCACCGTCGATAAATCGGGTTCGCTCCAGATGCACTCCTTAAACGCTGATTTGAACAAGCCCACTCTTTCTTCAAACGTGGCACGGATTCGTTTGTCGACAATCGCGAAGCCAAGGTCGGTCGACACCGCCACCTTCAGCTTCGAAAGGTCGACTTCCGGCACGCCCTTGAACAGATTTTGCCGCATCGGCGAAGACAGCGGATCAACCGGGTCGAACCGCGCCATCACCGATAACATCATTGCCGCATCGTCAACATTACGCGCCATCGGGCCTTGCACGCCGAAGGTGGTGAAACCGAAGCCGTGTTTTTCCGTGGGCACCAGACCCGGCGTACTACGGTGAGACACGACACCACAAATCGCCGCAGGAATACGCAAGCTACCGCCAGTGTCTGATCCTGTGCAGAGCGGCGACATATTGGTGGCCAGCGCCACCGCCGACCCACCAGACGACCCGCCACAAATCCGCGCCGGATCAAAGGGATTGCCCGTTGCCCCCCAGACCAAATTGGTGGTGTTCGCACCGGCACCGAATTCGGGCGTGTTGGTTTTGCAAAAAACAATGGCGCCGGCGGAGCGCAACGTGGCGACGATACTTTCATCGCTATCGGGCACATTGTCCTTGAACAACAACGAGCCAAAAGTCGTTAAAATACCTTCGGTTTGAAGTAAATCCTTCACGCCCAGCGGCAAACCATGCAACACACCCAATTCATCGCCCCGCAAAACCGCCGCCTCGGCTTCTTTTGCCTCAGCCCGCGCGCGGTCATAGGCTTTAGCCGTGACCGCATTAACCGTCGGGTTCACCGCTTCGACCCGCGCGATGCACGATTCCAACAAATCGACCGGCGACAGACTCTTATCGCCAATCATCCGCCGCGCCTCAATCGCAGTCAGTTCACAGAGTTCCGCCATTTAAGTTACGCCTCCACCGCCAGCGCCCGGATGTCCGGGATTGGCCTTCTAGTTAATTCATTTTGCGACAATAACGCCTCCAGCGCGTGGGCAACGCCCATGACGAACCGGTCGCCATGACGCGGCCCAACGATCTGGATACCGAACGGCGTTCCCGTTGCGTCCAGACCGATCGGCAGGGCGACTACAGGATGCCCAGTCAAGGTCAGCCACGACGAAATTGCAGATGCGCTGATGTAATGCTCCATCTTCACGCCATTGACGATCTCCGGCGCGCGCTGATCCACCGGAAAGGGCGGAACCGGCGCGCCGGGACAAATCAACACGTCGAAATTTTCGAAATACGATTGAAAATTCCGGTAAATGCGAGTTTGTTCCGCCTCCGCCCAGGCGATTTCCTCAACCGTCATCTTCAGCCCGGCTTCGGTGTTGAACAGCACATTTGGCCCTAACTGGTCGCGATGATTGTCGTAGCGTTCCTTTTGATTGGCGACAAAATAGACCCCACGCAATATCCAGAACACATCGTTCGCCGTGGTGAAGTCCGGATCTTTATCCACGCAGGACCCAAAGACCGAACTGTAATGCGCCAAGGTATCGCGGAACACTTTACGTAGTCCATTATCCACCGGAGCGCCGCCCAAGTCCTCCGACACCGCCACGCGCAAGCCGCCAAGGTCGATTTCTTCAATCCGGCGCAGCGCGTCTACATCGTGCGGGTAGGACAGAGGATCGATATTATCCCCCCCCGCCATCCCGGACAGCAACAACGCCACATCGCCAACCGTGCGCGCCATTGGCCCCAGCGTGCCGTAATTCGTAAAACCGAGCGGGCGCCGGTCCGACGGCACCAAACCGACGGTCGGTCGCAGCGCCACGACGCCGTTATAGGTCGCCGGACGGCGCAAACTACCACCCGTGTCGGAGCCCGTGCATATGGGTAGCATCCCCGTCGCCAGCGCCGCCGCCGAGCCACCTGACGAACCACCCGCCGTGCGCGCCGTGTCAAATGGGTTCACCGTCGCGCCATAGACAGCGTTATTCGTGTTGCCGCCCGCGCCAAATTCCGGCGTGTTGGTTTTACCCACAACAATCGCGCCTGCCTTGCGTAAGGACGCGACGATGCGTTCGTCTTTATCCGGTACAAAATCCGCGTAGATCGGAGAGCCATAGGTGGTGCGAAGCCCTTCCGTATTGCTGAGGTCCTTCACCCCCAGGGGCAAGCCATGCAACGGCGGCAGGTCGTCGCCGCGCAGCAAGGCTTCGGTCGCTGTGCGCGCTTCGTCCCGAGCACGATCGTAACAGGTCGCAACCACGGCGTTGATAGTTGGATTCACCATTTCAATCCGCGCAATGCAGGATTCCAGCAGCTCCACCGGCGACAATCGCTTGCGGCCAATCAGACGCCGCGCTTCGACCGCCGTCAGATCGCAAGGTTCGTTCATGATCATGATATTACTCTCTATAAACAGGCGGGTTATCGCCCAAATCCCAGAACAACCCAGTCATCAAGCGCAGGGCTTCGCGCGCCACCGGGGCTAGCATATGTTCGTTGGGAGCATGTTGGGAACAGGACGCATAAGAATGAGGCACCCACACAGTCGGTAGGCCCAACACATCGGCAAACACATCGTTTGGCAGCGACCCGCCCAGGCTGGGCAACACCGCAGGTTCCTTGCCTGTGGTTTTTTGTAGCGACGCAATAGCCCAATCAACCCAGGGATCATCCGGACTCAACCGAGTGGCGCGCATGTAACTATCACGGGTCATGGACAATTCGACCGCCTCGAACCCACGCACGTCCAAATATCGGCGTAGGCCTGGCATGAAATCCTCCGGCTCCACGCCGACCGTAAAGCGTATTTGGCAATGGGCAAAGGCGTTCGGCGGAATGGCGTTGACCGGGTGTTCAGGGTTACCGGTTTTAAACGCCAGCACTTCAAATCCATTCCAGGCGAACACCTTCTCAGGCCCAGTCAGGCCTGGTTCACCCCAATCTGGATCGATCTCCGGCGCGTCTTCCCCACCATCAATCACAAGGTTGTGCACTGCATTGCGCACCGCGTCGGGAATACCCTCCGGGCGCCATTCGGGCACGTAAAGCTCGCCCGTGGCCGAGGTCAAGCTGGCAATGGCGTGGGCGAGAATGACGCCAGGGTTGGACAATAATCCGCCCCAATTACCCGAATGATGGCCGCCCTCGCGACAATTCACGGTCATGGTGAAATTAAAATTACCCCGCGCGCCCAGAAAGATTGTCGGACGGCTGGGACTGAGACGCGGACCGTCGGACGCGATCAGCACGTCGGCGGCGAACAAATCCTTATGAGACTCGCAAATTTCGCGCAGGCCAGGCGACCCAGTTTCCTCCCCCGTTTCGATCAAAATTTTAGAGTTGAACCCCAGCGACCCACGCGTTTCCAATACCGTTGACAACGCCGCCAGATTGATGCTGTGCTGGCCTTTATTATCCGCCGTGCCGCGTCCGTACAAACGGTCACCTTCCTGTGTCAGAACCCAGGGTGATAGACCTTCGCGCCATTGGTCGTCATACCCGTTGACCACATCGCCGTGCCCATACATCAACATCGTCGGCAGATCATCTGCTTCGTGACGCTGCGCCAGCAAAAACGGCCCACGCTCTGGCGTTGGATTGTTGAAGAACTGGCAGGAATATCCCATACTCTCCAACAACGGTTGCATTTCATCGGTAAGATAGGACTTCAGCACCGTGTGGCGTTCCGGGTTCTGGCTTTCCGTCTTGATCGCCACCCGCCGGGCTAAATCCTCAACAAAGCCGCCATCGTCAAAATACGCCTCGATCCGTTCAACCGCTTGAGCTCGTGACATCAAGTCATCCTCTGTTTGAAACAGTATACAAGGTGGGCGTTAAGGCCGTCACCGGTCAAGCCCCGAACTTCAGATAATTACGAGCACAGCGCATTTCCCTAAATATTCCTTTTATGGTGGTTTATTATTTTCTTGTAACCACCGTCGCAGATGCCGGAGCGTTCTTTTTACATTTTGGCTTCACCGTCCTTCGCCAAGGCTCGAAGCGCCGGAGTTCTGCAAAATAGCAAGCCATTGGAAACGACGGGACGCGAGCCGCTATAGCAAAATAAAATGAAGTGCCCCTAAACTCAACTCAACGCACGGCACCGCAAAACACCGGAACCACATTGAATTCGAACCGGCACACAATACAGGCGTCAACACACCGTACGACTAGCAGGAAATAAACTCGACGAGCTTGATAATCTAACCAAACAGTCGAACCGGTCGCATCAAGGCATCTTGTCTAAAGCGATTTGCGATTACCTCGCCAGTAACGTCACATAGCGTGATTGCGGAATTTCGGGGGCGGGCTTAAAATAGACCGCCAACCTGAAAGTCTGGCTCGTAATGGACACCGCTATTCAACGTATCGTTCAATCTTTCGCCAAACCCGGAGAACGATTGATTTGGTATGGACAACCCACACGCGCCGCCGCCGCCGCCTCGAATTATTTGCAATCGCTAATCGGCCTAGCATTTCTCGCCATCTCTGGTTTATTGATTATTGTTCCTGACGAAACCTCGCCAGAAACGCCAACAGGCCTGATTTTGCTAGGGCTACCGTTCCTGGCGGTGGGGTTCTGGATGGCCACCCGCACGTTGCGCGACTATTTAATGGCTGAACATACTTTCTATGGCGTGACCGACCAACGCATCCTAATCGGGCAAACCTGGCCAGCAAGCACGGTTAAATCATACGGTCCGGACGACATTGACGACATCACGACGACTGAAAACGCCGACGGGTCCGGCGACATTCAATTTAAGAAGTATTATTTTGGCGCAGTGCGCAACGCCAACGCCATTCCAGAACGGATTGGGTTTTGGGGCGTCCCGGACGCGCATGGCGTTTCACAAAATATTATTCCGTTGAAAAAACAGGCCGCCCCGCGTCTCCCTTTTTCCCGATAGCAACCGCTTTAGCACGTTATAGATAGAGCAAAGAAACAAGACTAGATGAATTGCCAACAGCGAACCCTACCAATCTTTATTTGCTCTAGTTCCTGATCAAGAAATGGTTTTCTAATTCCGGTTCTAATCCGTTAGATTGCCGATAGCGCAAACCATTGAAGAAGCCCCCCTGCCGTGACCGACTCCACCGACATTCAAGCGATACTAGATTCCCGGCTCACCGACGCTACATTTCCGCAATTGCCTAATTTGCAACGCGGGAAAGTGCGCGAGTCCTATGATTTGCCGGACGGTCGACGGATAATGATCTCGACAGATCGGCAATCCGCATTCGACAAGGTGCTGGCCGCCGTGCCGTATAAAGGGCAAGTCCTGAATGAAACCGCGCGGTTTTGGTTCGAACAAACCGCTGATATATGCCCAAACCATATCATCGCCTATCCCGACCCCAATGTGACCATCGCACGCAGATTGACTATGTTGCCGGTAGAAATGGTTGTGCGCAGCTACTTGACCGGTTCCACTAACACCAGCATCTGGCCGATGTATGAACGCGGTGAGCGGGTGGTGTACGGCCACCATCTACCGAACGGCCTTTTGAAGAACACCCCCTTACCAGAAACGATCATCACGCCAACGACAAAAGCTGCGGATCACGATGCGCCAATCACCGCAACGGAATTGGTCGCACAAGGGCTCGTCACCGCCGCGCAATGGGATGAATTGTCGGTGCGGAGTCTCGAGCTGTTTGCCCGGGGTCAGGAAATTGCAGCGCGCCATGGGTTAATCCTGGTCGATACCAAATATGAATTCGGTCTCGATGACGACGGCGTCATTACCTTGGCCGACGAGGTACATACACCGGATTCCAGCCGCTATTGGTTGACTGATAGTTATGCAGACCATCTTGCGAATGGTCAGGAGCCAGATAGTCTGGACAAGGAATTCCTGCGCTTATGGGTTAATGAACGCTGCGACCCATACACCGACCCAATCCCCGAAATTCCGCCTGAAACGCTTATACTATTTAGCGGCAAATACATTCGCTTGTACGAATTAGTAACCGGCCAGCCGTTTCAAAAACCCAATTTTTGCGAATCTGTCCGAGACAGAGTTGAGCGGAATTTACACACAGCGTTTCCGGGTTATTTTAGCTGCGCGGATTAATACCGCATTTTGTCCCAGCCTAACGCTCTCGCATCTCCGGAATAAAATCGTTTTAGGACACGACTAATGGAGTCGTTAGGAAGCAATCACTGTAGCGTCGGTAATACTCATGCGCACCGTTCCAGGAGGCATTGCATCTAAAAATTATTCGTCTGCCTCGAATGGTGCCGTTTGTGGTTTTTCCTAATTTCCAAATACTGGTTTTTCTGCGAGTGACGGCAACCATAGTGCCAATGTCGGGTACGCAACGACAAGCATTAGAACGATACTGTCCGTACACAGAAATGGGAATGACCCCCGCATTACTCTTGTGACGGGAACGCCTGTCACCCCACTGACCGCGAATAAATTCAACCCGACGGGTGGAATGACGCCCCCCATTTCAATCGCTAATGCAGTTAGGATGCCCAAATGAATGGGGTCGACGCCAAGCGACAACGCCACGGGAAAGAAGATTGGCACCGTCAGGACAAGTATCGCAACGCCTGTCAGAAACATGGAAAGCAGCAGTAATAATATTAGCAAAACAGAGAGAAACCCTAACTCTGAGAAGCCTTGTGCGATGACCCATTCTGCAACGTCTTGCGGCCAACCTTTATTCGCCAGCAGGAATTGGAACACGCCCACACAGCCCAGAAGGAAATAAACAATAGAAGTAAGATTAATCGCACGAACTGTTGTAGGCATCAGTTCTTTAAGAAAGGCACCCCGACGTGAAATAAATCCGTAGGCAAGCGCATATCCACTTGCCGCAGCGCCGGCTTCGGTTGGCGTAAACAATCCTCCGTATAATCCACCAAGTATGACGACCGGCATTAACAAAGCTGGCCAGGATTCCAAAATGGCGGCGCCTAACCCCTTTAGACTGAACGTGCCCGAGGGTAATTTCATAAAGAACGACATGCTTAAAATTATTGTCGCATCACTACACGCGAGCATCAGTCCAGGGACGACCCCCGCCATGAACAATGCAACAATGGATTCCTCGGTGATGATGCCGTACAGGATCAACGTAATGCTCGGGGGTATTAGAATCGCTATGCCGCCACCACAGGCAATAATACCCGCCGCCATCCAAACTGGATAACCCCGACGAATCATTTCCGGATAAGCGATGACCCCCATCGCCGCAGCCATTGCCGTGCTCGATCCCGAAATCGCACCAAACAATACGGAAGTTATGAGCGTCGCATATGCAAAACCGCCCGGGACCCATCCCACAAGCGCGTCGGCAAGTTTAAACAGCTTAGAGATGAGCCCCGTTTTTTCCATGAGAAACCCCGCATAGATAAAGAACGGGATTGCCATCAATGTGTATTTATTTACAAAGCTAAAAAATGCTCGAAATAGTGCATTTGGTGACATGATCGGATCGACATAAACAATCAAAACCGTCGCCGCCATCAACGCAATGCCGATTGGCGTGCCGGCTAACAACAAACCAATCAGACTTCCACCAAGTACACCCATTTACCATTTCCCCACAGGCCGAAAAAATAACGCCTGCTGATTTTATAATTAAACTTCGATGTGCTCTTCTACCGGTGCCCATGGGAAAACTGTTTTCCCGCGTAACGCTTGAATATCTTGATATAGCTGGAACAAAGAGACGAGCGCCATTAAACCGAAACCAACCGCCAAGCACAGTTGAAACGGCCAGAGTTCAAGCATCAAACTCTGGGTCTTTCGACCCAACATCTCGGAACGTTCAACAGCAGGGAAGCCCCACATAGCGAAATTTGTGAAAAGGTACACTGCAAGTGCCGTGATCAAGGCGCGGATTGTCAAAACCAATTTGATGTAACCACGTTTCCGTAATATGTCGACGAACGCCAACATCGCTAAATTTGACCGGTGCGCCTGGGTCACCGCAAAATAGAGGAATACCGAACTCACCATCATATATGTCACGGCGTCCTGTCCCCAATCGAAGACAAAACCTAATATATAACGTCGAAATATCTCAATTATCGCCAACAATGTAGACGCGAGCATAATGAAAGCCGCGGTATTCCCAATAATCTTATCAATGATGAAACGCACAACTCGATAGAGCCGGTCAATCACGAGTTCCATGGGAGTATTCCATTTAATAAAAATCTATAAAAAAGGGAGACCATGGTGTGACCACCGTCTCCCCAATTATATTTGTAGAACGTATCGCTTGGCTCGACTTATTTTTTCTTCTTTTTCTTTTTGATACGTTTGTAACGATTGAACCAACTGGCCATTTTTGTACAGTCGGTTTTTTCTAGCGAATCGCTGCCGACAGGATGCGCGGCGACAGCGGCCTTAGCTTCTTGTTTGAACTTGTCGACCCATTTGTTAGCGTCGTCTGGCGTGTTTTTCTTCAACCAGTTTGTAGTTGCATCACCAAGTTTGTCAGCCAAGACCTTTTGTTCCGCCGAATTCATGACATAAATGCCAGGTTTCGAAGGGTCCTTGGTCTCAAATTTATCGAGAAGACGCTTGTCATTACACCAGTTCATCTTCTTCTGGAATGGAATGACTTCGTTGACCAAAACATCTTCGATAATTGATTGTTGCTTGGAATCCAAGGACCGCCACCATTTACCGCTGGCGCCAACCCAGTAGTAATCGCCAACGATACCGTTAATACCGGCAATCGTGTAGAACGGCGCTTGGTCCTTGGTTGCATTAAATCCGCCAAGGCTTGTCAACAAACCGTCTATTACGCCAGTTTGAAGCGCTGGTGGTACGTCACCAAAAGCCATGGTGGTCGGATTTGCACCCCAGGCGCTAAGCGCTGCATTTTCAGCAGGGCCCATGGAACGAATTTTTTTGCCTTTGAAATCATTAAGAGTCAACAGGCGGAAACCGGCACCAGCGCCCATATACATGCTCAAATGCGCCGTTGCGAAGATTTTCACATCGTGAACCTTCGCCATCCGGGCTTTCAACATTTTAACAGTTTCAAAGTTGTCCAGTTGGTTCATGGCGCCGGGTGTGGACATCATCATTGGTCCCACAACGACGTTCATGAAAGGGTCGATTTGGGCGGATTTCCCAAATTGTCCCCAGGCCATTTCGAGGTTGCCCTCGGTCATAGCTTCCACGGCTTCGGGAATATTGTACAACGCGCCAGCGAAATACGTCCGAACCTTGCTGCCCGGAATACGCTTTTCGATTGTTTCCTTGAAAAATTCCTTGGCAATAGCCGCAGGATGCGGCGGACCAGTCAAGTCACTGGTAAAACGAATCGTCACTGGTTTGACGTCTGCTGCGACACTTGGCGCAGTAACACCAACGGTTGCCACGCCAAGGATCGCTGCCGCGAATCCGTAACGCCGTAGATTATTGCGATGCTTCATAAAACGCATTTGTAACCCCCTGGCTTTATGATTTCTGTCAGACGCCTACGATCAACCTAATTATTGACTGCACCGCCTGAAATTAAAGACTACTTATCTTGTTGATGGGTTGCAATAGAATGAATCATACACTCCAAGGCTGCTCCCCAAGCTGAATATCAGCAACCAGGTGTTCCGTCGACTAACATCGGGCACCATGTCGGAACAAATTCGCCGGTGTTCAACAAGGAAACCAAAAAAATCTGTTAAATGAGCCCGTCCCCTTCACCCGGGCAAAACGATACGCTTATCATCGTATTGGTCAGATTAGTCGGATTTTCACATTTGCTCGCACATTTTCATCAAGTTGCCTTGGGACCTTTATTTTCACTATTGCAAGGTGAATCCAGCGTTATTTATACCGCACTTGTATTGGTTATTACGTTATTTTACGGCGTTTCGGGTATGAGCCCGATGCTTTGCGGCGAGCTTCCCAAACTGTCTAATGTTGTCGCTATCAAACACCGTGTGCCGCGGGAGATATACCAATCACTGAAAAAAACTGGCCAGTGACACGTTAATCGCGTCAGCCGCATCCGAGGAGTTAATGGCGCGACAAAATCATAGAGCTTAACTGGCGACTCTAAACCTTTGCTCGTCACCGCCTTATTTACTGCAGACCGCCAGTGACCCCCGAATGCATGAGTATGCTCATGCAGCGTTCGCCGGAGATCATGACTAAAGTCTGCGCAATACAGAAAAGTCTGGAACCGGTACGCAAAGCTCTAAAATCAACACGACCGGAAGGAGCACCACAAGCCCGTCAAAAATATTGGTAAATTTTATTGAGCCAAGTGGGAGGCCCGGTGCGCGGGCCCATGTTATAGTTGTCGGAGCAGGAAAAGGCTGCTGCGGCAGAACCCTCCCTTCGTGCAAACCCACTATAATCTGAGGTTCTAATCTATAGACTCGCCTTAACGTGACAAAATATGCAATATTTTCAAAAGTGGAATGAATTCTGCCAAGAATACGAAGATGAAATAAATAGCAACGGTATCGTTAAACAGGGAGAATATAATGCGAAAACCATCATTTATGACAGCTACGGCGATTGCAGTTGGAGCCATCGGCTTGTTTGCGTTAAACGCACCGCAAGCAAAGGCCGAAGTCCAAAAGTACAATTTTGAAATTGTTGGTACCTGGGGTTTCCTGGAAAATTGGAAAAAGTTCGAGAAAAAATTCTGGACCGAACAACTGCCTGCAGCATCCGGCGGCAAGCTAACCGCCAATGCGAAGCCCTACACGGAATTGGGCCTCAAAGGGTACGAAGTCATGTCGGGTTTGAAAAAAGGTGCCTATGACGCGGTGCACGCTTTGACATCCTATAGCGCCAAAGCCAGCCCAGCGCTGGAGGGCATCGATTTGGCAGGCGTCATTCAGGATTATGGCGTTTACCGTAAAGCGGTGAACGCGTATCGACCGGTAATAGCCAGAGAAATTGCTGAAAAATATAACGCCAAACTCATTAATATATACACGTTCCCCAGCCAACAACTTTGGTGCAACTTGAAAGACAAGAGCATTAAAAACGTGTCTCTAAAGGATTTGGCGGGCAAGAAAATCCGTACTTACAGCCGAACCTTGGGCGACTTTATCAATGGCTTGAACGCCAGCGCCGTCACCATCGCCTTCGCCGAAGTCGTACCCGCCCTGCAAAAAGGCGTCGCGGATTGTGGCATCACCGGCACCATGCCTGCCTATAACGCCAAATGGTGGCAAGTCGTAACGCACAACATCCGCGTCCGAGTTGGGTATGCGGCGACCTTCACCGCTATTAACATGGACACGTGGAAAGAGCTGAACGGCGATACGCAGAAATTGATAATGTCCGAAGGCAAAAAGATGGAAGACGCCATCTGGACCTTTGAAAGCTCGCTGGATCAAATGGGCATGGATTGCAATGCCAGCGGACCCTGCCCGAAGGGCAAGCCCGGCGGCATGATTCCGATCATCCCAAGTGCCGAAGATAACGCAATGCTCAAGGATATTTCCAAGAATGTCGTCCTCAAGCGTTGGGCCGCCCGCTGCGGCACAGCCTGTGTGACAGAATGGAATAACACGATCGGTAAGGTCGTTGGCGTCACCGCGTCCGAATAAGAAACGTCTAAAACTAAAACTGCCGTGCGGAAGCTTATCTCCGCACGGCAGTAATTTACTAAGCGCCTGACCTAGTAGCCTGATCGTAAAGCCTGGTTCCCAAACATTCTGTGAATCAGCTACATTCGGCGTATCTAACGGGGTTCAACCTATCTCCAAATTCGCCTTAATCCATACTAAATTCACTAATGCATCCCGTTATGCCACCTGGGTTGGCGGCGCAGCGTTGATGCTGTCTGCCATCATGGTGACCCTTGATGTCATATCCCGAAAATTAATTGGGTTTACAATCAGCGGGTCCGACGAAATTTCAGGATATGTTTTTGCTGCCAGCACGACGTGGTCCTATTCGTATTGTTTATTCACGCGCGCTAATATCCGCATCGACGCTTTTTATAATTTGCTCAGTCTAAAGCCTAAGGCCATTTTGGACATGATTGGCCTGCTGTTGCTGCTTTATTACATTTACCTTCTGACCACCAATGCGTTCGGTATGTTTCTGGAAAATGTGGAGTTCAATTCCTCGGCCCAAACTACCTTGGCGACTCCCCTGTGGATCCCCCAACTCTTCTGGGTTTCGGGGCTCTTCTTTTTTCTCCTGAGCCTTGCATTTTTGTCCGTGTATGGATTTGCCGCCCTGGTTCGGGGCGACTGGGCGACAATTAATAAAATTGCTGGGGTGCGAACAGTAGAAGAAGAAATTATTGAGGAAACCCACGTTTAGTCATGCCCCTTTTGATCCTATTAATGTTGATGTCGCTGATCGTCGCGGCGGTGCCTGTCGCCGCTGTGCTTGGCATTTTGAGCCTGTCGCTCGACGAAATTTTCATGCGCGGCCGCCGTTCACTGATGTTGGGCGACTTCGTGTGGGAACAAAGCATCGAATATATATTAGTTGCCATTCCCATGTTCATCCTATTGGGCGAAATCATGCTGCGCGCGGGGATTGCACAACGCATGTACAATGCGGTCATCCAATGGCTGTCATGGCTGCCCGGCGGCCTCATGCATGCGAATATTGGGTCCTCGGCCATCTTCGCCGCTTCGTCAGGGTCCAGCGTCGCCACAGCCGCGACGGTTGGCACCGTCGCCTATCCTGAAATAGAAAAACATGGCTACAACGAAAAACTGTTCCTCGGCTCATTGGCGGCAGGCGGTACGCTTGGCATTCTGGTGCCGCCATCGATTAATTTGATAATCTATGGATTGTTGACCGACACTTCGGTGCCGGAACTCTATTTGGCCGGCATTTTCCCCGGCTTAACGTTGGCCATCCTGTTCATGGGCGTTATCGCCATTGCGTGTTTGTCGCGGCCAGGGTGGGATGGCGAAAAAGTTGAAACTAACTGGGCGATGCGGATCAAAGTCCTACCGGATTTGTTGCCTCCGGTGTTGTTGTTTGTCGCCGTGGTCGGCTCTATTTACGCGGGCGTCGCCACCCCAACGGAAGCCGCATCCATCGGCGTGGTCTTCGCCTTGATCATCGCCGCCTGGAACAGAGCGTTGACCCTGGAAATGCTGAAACAGGCTTTCGAAGGCACCATGCGATCCAGCGCGATGATCATGCTGATTATTCTCGCCGCCGTCTTTTTAAACTTTGTCCTCGGTTTTATGGGCATTACACAGACGCTTCTGGAAGCGATTAAAGATTTGGGTTGGACACCCATGCAAACGATGGTGGTCATTATCTGTTTCTATCTACTGCTTGGCATGTTCATGGAAACTCTCTCAATGATGTTGACAACCATTCCTGTTGTGTTTCCCATAGTAATGCATATGGGGTTCGACCCGGTTTGGTTCGGCATTATGATCACCGTGCTGATGGAAGCTGCCCTAATTACTCCGCCTATCGGGATTAATCTTTACGTGGTGCACGGCATTCGCGCGCGTGGTGGCAATTTTAATGATGTCAGTATTGGCGCCATCCCGTTCCTATTCGCCATGTTCGCCCTGATCGCCCTATTGCTGTTTTACCCGAACATCGCAATTTGGCTACCAAACCAATTCTATTAATCGTGCGGGCGCTACGCCAAGAAACCGCATTGTGATTGGGGCTGAAACCCTATTAAATCATCCCTTCATTCATCGCTTGAGTTGCCAAATGAATTGCCAAACGAAACTGGCACAAAGGGAAAATATTCAATGCCGCATAAACCCGCTTCCAGCGCCCTGGCCGATCTTGTTGTTTTGGATTTAACGCGCGCGCGGGCAGGACCCACAGCGGTGCGGCAATTGGCGGATTGGGGCGCGGACGTCATCAAGATCGAAATTCCCGCTGCCGTCGAAGGCGGCGATGTCATGGGCACCGCCCGGCACGGCTCCGACTTTCAAAACCTGCAACGTAATAAACGCAGCGTCTCTATTAATCTAAAAGAACCAGACGGCGTCGCGGTTCTGAAACGGATGGTAGAAAAAGCTGACATCGTTATTGAAAACTACCGGCCCGGCGTCAAACACCGCCTTGGCATTGATTACGATACGTTCAAGGCGATCAATCCCCGGATCATTTACGGCAGCATTTCGGGCTTCGGACAACACGGGCCTTATCGGGACCGCCCCGGCTTCGACCAGATCGCGCAAGGCATGGGCGGCTTGATGTCAATAACCGGATTACCGGGACAGGGCCCGGTCCGCGTCGGCATCCCCATTGACGATCTCTGCGCCGGTATATTTCTGGCGCAAGGTATTCTTGTCGCGTTGCACGAACGTGAAAAATCTGGCGAAGGCCAATGGGTGCATACCTCGCTGCTACAGGCGCAAATGTTCATGCTCGACTTCCAGGCCGCCCGCTGGCTTATCGACAAGGACGTGCCGCCGCAAGCGGGCAACAACCACCCGATGATCATCCCCCAGGGGGTTTTTGAAACCAGTGATGGACACATCAACATCGCCGCGGCCGGACAGGTCATCTGGAAACGCTTCTGCGTCGCGGCGGATGCAGAGCATTTGATCGAGCATCCAGACTATAAATTACCGGACTCACGGTCCGCCAACCGCGATGCGCTGGGCGTCGAAATCTCCAAGATCACCCGACAAAAAAGTAGTCAGCACTGGATCGATCTTCTGGCGGAAGCCAGCGTACCCTGCGGTCCCATCTATTCCATCGACCAGGTGTTCAATGACGAGCATGTCCAGCAATTGGGCGCGACGCAAACGATTGACAGCCACGCCGGCGACATCGAAGTGCTAAAACAACCAGTCGAACTGGAACGCACCCCTGGTGAAATAACCGCGCCCGCGCCGGAAAATGGCGAACATACGGATGAAGTACTCGAAAATTTCGGATTTTCACCTGACGATATCGCCAAGCTGCGCGGCCGCAACGTCATTTAATTGTCTGACGGAAAGGAATTCTCATCGTGACAACAGACAAGATGATCACAGAACGAGACGGCGCGATTGGCCGGATGATCTTCAACAACCCCGCCAAACATAACGCCGTATCTTCCGATATGTGGGCAGCGGTCGGGACCATCATGAACGACCTCAACAACGACGACGCCATCCGCGTGGTGATCGTCAGTGGTGCCGGCGGAAAAGCCTTCGTATCCGGGGCTGATATATCCAAATTCGAAAACGAACGAGCCGATGCGGAGGCCGAAGCCAAATACCATCTGCTCAACAGAAGCGCGCGCGAAAAACTGTCCAATGCACCGAAACCGACCATCGCCATGATACGGGGCTACTGCATTGGCGGCGGAGTGGGAACGGCAATGGCATGCGACATGCGCATTTGTTCCGATAACGCCCGTTTCGCCATACCCGCAGCCCGGCTGGGGGTCGGTTATTATTACGACGACATCAAAAAATTGACGGATTTAATAGGTCCTTCCTTTACAAAGGAAATCTTTTTCACCGCGCGCCAGTTCGATGCGATTGAAGCCCGCGATATGGGGTTAGTCGACCGCATCGTCCCCGATGGAGAATTGGATGATTATGTCAAAAATTATGCGGACACGATCGCGGCCAACGCACCCATGACCATCGCTGCGGTCAAAAAATCCGTTATCGAAGGCGCAAAAGATCCAAACGACCGCGACGTCGCCCTGTGCGACGAGATGGTGGATATTTGCAACGCCAGCAAAGACTACGCCGAAGGCCGCCAAGCGTTCATGGAAAAACGCAAGCCGGTCTTCGTCGGCCGTTAGTTTGACCCTACCAGCACGTGAGATGGAAATACCCCAATGAGAAATTTAGACGACCAGGACATTGAAGCTCGCATCGCTGACCTAGACGAACGTCGCGCCAAGGCGCTGGCGATGGGCGGCGAGAAAAAAATTGCCCGCCGTCGGAATTCCGGCCAATTGAACGCGCGCGAGCGTTTGGCTTATCTCGTGGATGAAGGAAGCTTCTGGGAAACGGGCCTGCTGGGCACGTCGGGCGTTTATCTGGAAGACCGAGACAAAACGCCAACCGACGGCAAGATTGCCGGGTACGGCAAAATTAATGGCCGTGACGCCTCCATCGTCGTTAACGATTTCACCGTCAAAGGCGCATCCACCAGCGCCACCAACGGCAAGAAAATCGGTCAGGTCAAACGTATCGCCACCGAACGCGGCATGCCTTGCGTTTTTATCGGCGAGTCGACCGGCGCCCGCCTGCCCGACGCCATGGGGTCGCGCGGCATGGGATCGCAACTGGGCAACGACATCACGCAATTCCAGCGGATGCGTGAAACCCCGTGGACCGCCGCCGCATTGGGTACGTCCTTCGGATCGTCGGCATGGCTGGCGTGTTGTTCCGACTTCGCCGTGATGCGCAAGGGATCCATCATGGCGGTGTCGAGCCCGCGTCTGGTGTCCAAAGCCATTGGCGAGACCGTCGATTTGGAAGCACTGGGCGGTTGGAAGCTGCACGCGGACACCACCGGCCAGATTGACATGTTCGTCGATACTGACGAAGAAGCGCTGGACGCCATCAAGACTTTCCTAAGTTATTTACCGAACCATCACATGGAAGCCCCACCCGAAGTTACCGTGGCGCCAGGGTCCGGCGAAGACATGGACAATATCCATAAAATTTTACCCCCCAAACGCACGCAGGTTTACGACGTCCGCAAGGTCATTAAGGCCGTGGTGGATAAGGGCAGTTATTTCGAACTCAAGCCCCGTTTTGGCAAATCAGCCGTTGTCGCGTTGACTCGTATAGATGGGAAATCCGTGGGGGTCTTCGCGAACAACCCGCTGCATCGTGGCGGCGCGTTGGACACCCAGGCCTGTGAAAAAATTGTCGATTTCCTGGTGATGTGCGATTCCTTCAACATTCCGTTGGTGTCCTTGGTTGACACACCTGGATTCACAATCGGTACGGAAGCCGAACGCAGCCGGGCGCCGGGCCGTATCATGAATTTCATGAACGCCATGACCCTGGTGTCCGTCCCTATCGTCTCGGTCATCATGCGTAAGAGCTACGGCCGCGCCTATGTCTGCATGGGTGGCGGCCGCCATTCCAACAACATCGCCGCCTGGCCGACCGCCGAGGTTAGTTTCATGGACCCCCGCTTCGCCACGATGATCGTTCACGGCCTGGAACCGGGCATGGAAGGTTATGAAGAAGCCCTGGCAGAAACGCAAAATGACATTGAAGTCTGGGACATGGCGTCGATTTACGCGGTACAAGACGTTATCAAACCCAGCGAAACACGCGACCATCTCATCCGCATGTTAGACATACATCGGCTGCGCATAACCAACGGTGTTGGCAAACACCTGATGCGCACCTGGCCCACGAGTTATTAATATGGGCGTCTCTTTCGATCCTATCGCAACGGCGCGCGCCGCTGGACGCACCGCTCTTGATGAACACGCGGGTAAGCGGCTGCTGGCACAATTCGGGTTAGGCGTACCGAATTCCGTGATTGTCACGGGTCAGTCCGATGTGGACGCCGCCATCAGCGACCTGACCGGCCCTTTCGCCGTCAAGGTGATGTCCCCCAACATTTTACACAAAAGTGATTCCGGCGGCGTCCAGATTAATTTGGCGGATGCAACGGCGGTCCGGGACGCTATTTCGGACATGGCGGACACGCCCACAATCCGCGACGCCGTCGTCGATGGATACTTGATCGAAGACATGGCCCCAAGTGGGGAGGAGGTCGTGATCGGTGGCGTCCTGGAGCCACAATTCGGTCCCATGATAATGGTTGGCCTGGGCGGCATTTTCGTGGAAATTTTAGCGGACGTCGCGTTTCGTCTGTGCCCAATCACCGAGCACGACGCGCACGCCATGTTGCAGGAATTACAGGGACTTCCCCTTTTGGTAGGGGCGCGCGGTCATACACCGGTATCCCAAGACGCCATTATCGACGCCTTGCTACGCATTGGTGGTGACGGCGGATTGTTAATGACCCATGGTGCCGATATTGCGGAACTGGACATTAACCCGTTGATCGTGTCGGCGAACGGCGCAGTCGCAGTCGATGCGCGAATCATATTGACGCAAGGTGATGGCTCCCTCGAACAAACCGGCGTGGCGACCCCCTCCGATCCTGAAACTTATTTTGCACCTCTATTTACTCCTAAAACCATCGCCGTGGTCGGGGCGTCGTCCAGCAACGTTAACATCGCCAACACCTTCATCGAACGACAAGCCGAATATGGATTCACCGGAAAAATTTACCCTATCCACCCAAGCGCCGAGACCATATCCGGCCTACCTGCTTATCCCACGCTAGGCGACACACCAGAACCCGTGGATTATGCCTATCTGGCGATAGGTGCCGATCGGGTGCCACCGCTGTTATCTGCCGCCAATGGCCGCGTAAAGTTTGCGCAGGTGATCTCGGCAGGATTTGGTGAAGTCGAAGAAGGCATTTCCCTACAAACCGATTTGGTTACCGCTGCCCGCGACGGCGGATGCCGAATCATCGGCCCAAATTGTCTGGGTCTGCACACTCCGCGAGGCCGTGTCAGCTTCACCAAAAACGCGTCGCCGGAATTGGGAACGGTCGGTGTTATTTCGCAAAGCGGTGGGCTTGGCACCGACATCGTCCGGCGAGGCCATGTGCGCGGCGTGCGGTTCAGCGGTGTTTTGACCGTTGGCAACAGCGCCGACCTTGGCCCCAACGATATCCTCGAATTTTACCTTGCGGATGCGCAAACTAAAGTGGTCGGCATGTATCTGGAAGATGTGAAGGACGGCCGTCGGTTCGCGAAGATTTTACGCGGTGCAAAATCCAGAAAACCCGTTGTCATCCTGAAGGGCGGCCGCACAAGCCAGGGTCAACGCGCCGCCGCCTCCCACACCGGATCGCTAGCGGGCGACGACCGGGTCTGGGACGCCTTGTCAAAACAAACCGGATGCGTGCTGACCGATACGCTCGATCAATTTCTTGAAGCCCTGTTAGCGTTTCAATTCATGACGCCGCGCGCCAACCGTCCAACGGAACAGGTCATCTTGTTTGGCAATGGCGGGGGCACGAGCGTGTTGGCGACCGACTTCTTTGCGAGTCATGGGTTGAGCATCGACCCTATCGCCGATGATGCGCTGTCGGCGTTGGAAGCGCTCAACCTGCCGCCCGGCACCAGCGTAGTTAATCCTATCGACACGCCAGTGATCACTCTGCAAGCTGAGGAAGGTCGCATCGCGAGTCGCATCCTTAATGCTGTTTACACCACCAGTGCACCGGACGCGATTGTTATGCATTTGAACCTCGCCTCTTTTCTGGGGCGCGGTCCCATCGATCCGATGGACAACCTCATTAATGCGGCGGTCACCGTGCAGACGCAATTCCCCGGCCAGGCACATTTTATATTGGTCTTACGGTCTGACGGTGAAGCCGCGCTGGAAGAAAGTAAACGAACTTACCGCGCCCGTGCTCTGGACGCTGGCATTCCCGTCTATGACGAGCTCAGCAACGCTGCTATGGCGCTAATAGCCATCCGCCATGTGGAAAAATTTTTGACGGCTCAAGAAAATTAATTGATTAACCCATTCATTTTGACCTGCCTGCCGCCATGCGGCATTCTTCGGACAACAGGCATCTAACAAGCGGGGCGACCATGAAAGAATTATTTGCAATTGCGAACACTGTTGGCGAAGCGTTGAAACGGCGGGGCGAAACTGTCGCGGTTGCAGAATCGTCAGCTGGCGGCCTAATTTCAGCAGCATTGCTAGCAGTGCCAGGCGCGTCTGCGTATTTCATGGGGGGTGGCGTCTGTTATACACGAGCTGCAAAAATAGAGTTAATGGATATTCCCCCAGCAGTATTGGACAAAATTCGATCTTCCTCAGAACCCCATGCAGAAGTTCTGGCCCGCGCCGCTAAGGACCGTTTATCTGCGGATTGGGGATTGGCTGAAACCGGCGCAGCAGGCCCGCG
>Ga0302137_1000296_pt1 | contig 21235 bp, 11 predicted proteins | sample CBN3_SCM_MG_FD_203127 | JGI IMG/M metagenome (GOLD analysis project Ga0302137, IMG submission 203127) | Marine microbial communities from Western Arctic Ocean, Canada - CBN3_SCM | ecosystem: Environmental > Aquatic > Marine > Oceanic | place: Canada: Western Arctic Ocean | collected 2017-09-15 | reverse complement strand
AATTACTGTATTAGATATCGATTCCAAGAGAATAGGGGTGGTCTATCCCAAGTCGCTCGATCTTAAGGGCTGGGGCTATATGGCTGATCACCTCATAGTTTTGGTGTGCAACTCCTCAGTCTACAGGTGTGTCGCAAAAAAACATAAGTAATACGCAACGAGCACCTTTGATTAATCCTAATTCCAAGAGAATTTATCTATCCTGTCCCACGGATTAAATCGGTTGGGAATATTTGTCGCCAAGCTCTGGGCACTTTCCTCATTTTGGCTTTTTCGATACAGGCCATGGCGACGCAAAAAAGTGCCTGCTTTTTCTGTTTCACTTTAAGCTACTGAGTTGCTGGAGAGTTATTGCTACTCCTGCCATGATGAAGAGGCCTAGAAGGGGGATATCCGATTGGATCACCTGGATACTTTGGCTCATGACACACGGCTCGACTGGCTTAACAAGATGAAGGAACAGGTCTTTTTCAAGGAAATACCACCCAAAAAAAACCAACGCAAGCGTAGCGAGACACGCTTGTCCTGTGGATCTCCAGCGAGCTGAAGGAGTACGGAGCTTCCGGGCTGGAACATAAACTAAAAAGAACGGAATTTGGCAACTACGTTGATCACGACAAGTTGTTCTCGGGTGAGTTCGCACATCTTCAAGGCGAAGATAAATCACCTGATTGATCAGCCAGGTGTGCGCGTCATTGATGGCAAGCGAATGAATGTGGTTGGCGACAACGGCGTCAATCTTGGCACACGATTCGACTGAACTGGAGACCTACGCCAAGAGCCTTCCTAATACTTACGGGCAGGAGAAAATTCAGTTTCTTTATGAGTAACCAGCGAGCCCCTGGTCGAGAGCATAACCTCGCCGAAGATTCCGGGTGCCAAGAGCGCCTCCTTCGACCAATGGCCCAAGAGCTTAAAAAACTTCTCCGGCGTGCTGGTAGAACTGGCTGAGTGAGACTGACTAATTAAAATAAGCAAAAAAGCGCAACAATAAAATCGCAATTATAGCGTGTTCTTATACTTTGTTCCGCAGATGACAACCTTGCGAATTACCTTTATTGGCTTGTTACTCTCTTCGGCTAGCGCCTTTGGACAATACCAATTGCCGCCACTGGGAAAATCGGTTGAGGATCCCTCAACGGGTTTCAACGTGCAACCCGGCTTCGGCGTGGACCTGATCTACAAGGTGGACAAGAAAAAGTATGGTACCTGGATAGCGATGGCTTTTGATGGCAATGGTCGCTTGGCGGTATCTGATCAAGGAGGGACCGGGACCTTCTTGGTCGAGATCCCCATTCCAGGAGAGGACTTCAATGAAAGCAAGGTCAAGAAGCTTAACGTTAAGTCGTCTTTGTACGGCATGCTCTACGCCTTCGAGCACCTCTACATGATGGGGAACAATACCCTGACGCGGGCCAAGGTGCTGGAGGACGGCGAATTGGGCCCCTCGGAAGTCATTTCTCCGATGCAAGGTGGTGGCGAGCATGGTCCCCATTCCTTGGTGGTCACCCCTGACGGCAAAAGCCTCTATGTCATAGCCGGAAATATGACCCGTGTCCCCGAGTACCAGAAGACCCGCATTCGGGATAACTGGAAAGATGACTACCTCCTGCAGAACTACGCCTATGGACACAATGGAGGAGGCAAGGCCCCGGGCGGTTGGGTGCTGAAACTTAGCCCGGACGGAAAGGAACGCGAATTGATGAACATGGGATATCGCAACCCCGTTGACTTCGCCTTGAATCGCGACGGCGAATTATTCGTCTACGATGCGGACATGGAATGGGACATCGGAGCCCCATGGTACAGGCCCACGCGTATCAACCATGGCGTTTCCGGAGGGGAAAGCGGTTGGCGAGCCACCTCCAAGAAATGGCGCAAATATTTCCCGGATACCGTGGGTTCGGTGGTCGACGTCGGCCCCGGTTGCCCGACCGGCGTGATCGCCGGTACCAACACGCAATTCCCTACCCATTACCGCGATGCCCTGTTCATTTGCGACTGGACCTTCGCCACCATGTACTCGATCCACCTGAAGCCCCAGGGTTCATCCTATGTCGGGGAAAAGCGTGAGTTCATTTCCAATACCAAAGGCTCGCTGGCCTTGACCGACGTCGACGTAGGCCCGGACGGTAACATGTACTTCTGTGTGGGCGGTCGTGGTGGCCAATCCTACTTGTATCGGGTTTCCTATAAGGGTTCAGCTTCCACAGTATTGTCAAAACTGGATACCACTAGCTCTCACGCCAAGGCTCGCGCCACTCGTCACATGCTAGAGGCCTTTCACGGTCATCCCGATCCCAAGGCAGTGGAAACTGCTTGGCCCTATCTGAGCAGTGAGGATTACCACCTGCGCTATGATGCCCGCATTGCCATCGAGTGGCAGGATGCCAAGGCCTGGTCTGACAAAGCCTATTCGGAAAAGGACGATGTGGCGGCCATTCATGCCCTACTAGGCTTGGCCCGCAGCGATCTCGCAGGAAGCCTGGTTCCCAGTGTGAAGCGTCTCCTGAAAGTGGGTTTTGATAATCTCGACAAAACGGGCAAGCTGGCTCTATTGAGAACCTATGGGGTGATTATGAGCCGCGGAGGTAAACCGGAGGCCGACCAGATCAAGGCGATCGGTGATCAACTGGATCCTCACTTCCCCGCCAGGGACGACAACTTGAACGAGGAACTTTGTCGCGTGCTCTGCTATCTACAGCACCCCTCGGTCGTCGAGAAGACCGTGGCTCTAATGCAGACCACCAAGGCCAAGGTGCCTGACTTTGACGCCGAAATCATGAAACGTAACCGTGGCTATGGAGGCAGTATCCTGAGCTCAATGGAATCCAATCCCAATATCCTCAACATTCATTTTCTCTTTTGCCTGAAGAACGTTCAGGAGGGCTGGACCATGGATCACCGGAAGGTCTACCTCGCTGAATTGAAAATTCTGCTCACCAAGAAGGGCGGCAATATGTTCACCGGCTATATTCAAAAGATCAGGGATTCTGCGATCGCTTCCGTGCCCGAAAAGGACAAAACTTTCCTCCAATACCTGATGGGCGACGTCAAAAGTATCGATATTTCCAAATTGCCCAAGGCAAAAGGCCCGAGTGTTGCCTGGACTGTCGACAACGCTCTCAAGATGCTCAAGGAGGAACCTCTTACTGGACGTAGTATGTCCAATGGTAAAAAAATGTTTTCGGCTGGGCTGTGCGTGGCCTGTCACCGCTTTGGTCCCGAAGGTGGCGGAATTGGCCCCGACTTGACGAACCTGGCCAAGCGCAGTGATTACAAAGCCATCCTCGAATCTACCTTGCAGCCCAACTTGGTGGTATCTGAACAATTCGAACAGCATGAACTGAAGATGAAGGATGGTTCGGTGGTCATGGGTCGAATCGTTGGTGATGAGAAAGGGGAGTATTTGTTGGTTCAGTCGGGATTCGAACCCTTGAAACTTAAAAAAGTGAAAAAATCGGAAGTTGCCTACAAGAAAAGCTCCAAGATATCGATGATGCCACCCGGCTTGGCCAACTCGATGAATGCGGAAGAGTTGAAGGACCTGATTGCCTACTTCGTCTCCCAAGGAAACAAAAGCCATCCGGTTTACCAGAAGACCAAGTCGAGCAAGAAACTGGATATTGAGATCACCAGCGCGATTTATGGAATTGCCGGAAACACCAAAAAGCAAATGGATGTCAGTAAAACCATAAAGCAATATATGGATGCCCGAGAATACGAATTTAAGATTACCAATGTCTTTGCAGGAAGAGACCCGGCCCCTGGCATAGCCAAGGTCCTGCTGCTCAAGTATAAATTCAACAGCAAAAAAATCAGCAAAACGATCATGGAAAACGGCCTTGTTTCTTTCTACGAATAGCTGCTTCCGAGATTTACCTGATCACGCTGGCAGCGCAAAGCCTAGCAAGCTACCACTTGATCTGGGCTTAACTGGAGAGGAACCCGCTCGGGTGGTAAAAGAGCTATTGGCATAGTGGCTCTGCAAATTTTGATCAGTTAGCTGCGATTAAGCCGCTGATGGGGGAGGTTAATGCGAAAGTGAAATAGTCGATCTTCCGCGGCGCCGGGGTTAAACTGTCTCTCGCCCTAATGAAGAGTCACATTTCATATTTAACCGTAACGGCCTGCCTCGTATTGCAGGCCTTTTTCTTTTCCCCCCCCGTGTCGGTTTACAGCGTGGAAAATAAAAAGTTCTCCCCGCATACCTTTACGCTTCCCGATGGTTATGTGTTGAAGCGTGTTGCTGCTCCGCCCTTGGTGAAGCGTCCCATCCACATGTATTTCGACGTGGATGGCTCTCTCTACGTCACGGATAGCTCGGGGAACACGGACAAGGCCCCGAATCAACTCAAGAAACCGAGTCATCGTATACTGAGGCTGGTCGACCGGGACGGCGATGGTGTTTTTGATCATTCGACCGTCTTCGCCGAGCGCCTGCCTTTTCCGGAAGGCATCCTCGTCCATCAGGACGCAATCTACGTGGGGGCCCCGCCCCACATCTGGAAACTCCGCGATACGGATGGCGATCACGTCGCAGATGAGCGAACCGTCTGGTTCGACGGTGGATCCATCGAAGGTTGCGGTAATGACATGCACGGACCTTACGCTGGCCCGGACGGATATTTCTACTGGTGCAAGGGAGCTTTTGCTCCGCAGAGCCACGTGCTTGGCAATGGGAGGACGTTCAAGTCGAGCGCCGCTCATATCTATCGTGCTAGGCCCGATGGCAGCCAGCTGGAAGTGGTCATCACCGGGGGGATGAACAACCCTGTTGGGTTGACCTTTAGTGACACCGGAGAGCGCTTTTTAAGTGGAACCTTCTTTGACCTTTCCGGACCAGGAAAACGCGATGGCATTCTCCATGCCGTCTACGGCGGAATGTATGGCAGGAAAAACGACCGTGTTCTTTCACCGCATCCAAGTTCGGGAGGCTTGCTGCCGATCCTGACACAGATGGGTCCTGCCGCGCCTTCAGGTATCGTGATGCCCAAAAGTGATGCGTTGAACATGAGGGGCGATCTGCTCTGCTCCGACTTCAACCTGCGACGCCTCTCCAGGCATAGGCTGTCCCGATCTGGATCAACCTATTCTGCCGAGACGAGTACTTTTCTTGAAAGTGATCAGACTGACTTTCATCCCACCGACGTGATCGAGGATGCGGATGGCAGTTTGCTGGTGGCGGATACCGGCAGTTGGTACATGATCTGTTGTCCGACCTCCAAGGTCGCCAAGCCCGACGTTCTCGGAGCGATCTATCGGATTCAAAAGAAGAATGTAGCCTCTCCCGAAGATCCTCGTGGCTTGGAACTGGATTGGGCGAAGCCTCAAGTCGATTGGCTGTCCGACAAGCGACCCGCCGTGATCAAGCGATCGATTGAAGCCTTGGCCAGGGTAAGCAACGCGGATGAATTGAGAGCAACCAAGGCCCGTATCCCCGCCCTCTGGGCGCTCCACCGTATGCCAGGCAAGGTGGCTCGTGCCGCGGTTCGAGATTTTCTGATTGATGACAATGTCGATGCCCGGGTTGCGGCCATTCATAGCGCGGGGCTTTGGCGCGATTCGGCGGCGGTGAAACCGTTGATCGAAATCCTTGCTTCTGATGATGCCCTTCTCCGTCGATTGGCCGTCATGGCCTTGGGTAGAATAGGGGACCGCATGGCCGTGCAACCTTTGCTAGAGGCTGGCTTGGCAAAAACGGATCCATTTTTGAAGCATGCCATCATCTATGCCCTGTACGAGATCGGAAATGAAGAGAGGCTTCCCGGTGATCATCCGATGACCAAACAGGTTCGGCTCATGCACCAGATCGACAAGCGTAGCCCCTCACCGCACGTCATGCCTGTCATCCAACTGGCTGATGCCGTGAAACCCAATCCGAACAAGGAGGCCCGCCAACGAAAACGCCTCGATCACCTTACCGGTTTCCTGCCCAAGGGAGATCCCGTTCGCGGGGAGAAACTTTTCCACGATGCGAGCAAGTCCTTGTGCGTCACTTGCCATGTGAAGGATGAGGTAGGAGTGGATTTCGGACCTGACCTTACCAGAATCGGAGCCATCCGCAGTGAACGGGACTTGCTCGAGGCAATTGTTTACCCCAGTTCCTCCATCGCCCGTTATTATGAGCTGGTGATGGTGCAAAAAAAACAGGGCGAAGCGGTTGGCTTGCTGCGTAGGGATACCCTCGACAAAATCGTCCTCGGTCTGGCTCCGGGAGTGGAGCAATCCATCCCCATGAAAGAAATCAAGGGAGCCAAGTATTCAAACGTTTCCCTGATGCCCGAGGTTTCTGACACTCTATTGAAACCGGAGCAAATCGCCGACCTGGTGGCCTTTCTGAAAGAGGCAAAGGGGCCGGTCGCGTCAGCCCCGACTGAGGATATTCCGCCTCATCATGCGATCCCTTTGCCCGGCTTGCATGCGTATGCCCAAAAGAGCATTGCCGCTGGCGAGGAGATTGAGCTGCGCGTTAGCAGTGCCGTCCCTTATGAGCTCTCCGTCGTGCAACTGGGCCCGGACCCGGAGAACCGGGACAAGGATCCGGTGCTTCAGACCTTTCGAGTTGAACAACCTCAGATTCAGGCGATTCATCCGGGTTCTTATCTGCATGTGGCCAAAGCTTTGCCTGTTGAGAGACGCTTGTCGCAGCTGACCCTGGAATGCTGGATTCGTCCGTTTAAGTTGACTGGTTGGCAGGGATTGATCACCCAGCACGATTATCCGGAGCGTTGTGGAGTTGGATTGTTCCTTAGCGATGGGAGGATCGTCTTTGGGACCGGGGCGGGTGGCACTTATGATCAGGCCGCCTTTCACCAAACCCAGCCCGGGCTGATCAAAGCCCAGCAGTGGCATCATCTCGTTGGCTGTTGGGACGGGAAGAAAAAACGGATCTACGTAGATGGCAAACTTGCGGCGGAGTTCCCCTTTGCCGGAACGGTGCGACCTGGTGAGACTGCGCTCCGGATTGGTGCCTATGGTCAAAAGGGAGAGGCTGTGAACTTCTATAATGGCGACGTCGCGATGTGCGCTATCTATGACCGAGCGCTAAGTGAGGATCAAATAAAGAAACGCTTTGCCGATCGCGGCTTGAATGTTCCCAAGAATGACCGACTGCTAGCCTGCTGGCCGTTCACTGAGGAACGGGGTGTGCAAGTTGCCGATGTGAGTGACTTCGGACGAGATGGCCGGATCATCAACCGGGGAACCTGGATGATTGGGGGGCCGAGCTTCAATGCGACGGCGATCGGCCGGCATGATGCGGCATACGATCCGGTCAAGGATGCCAAACGCGGTCACGGGCTCCGCTTGGCTACCGACGACATCTACAACGCCCGCTGGAAGGTAAGCCATCGGTTCCGTGTTCCCCCCGATACCAGGTCGGGTGTCTACGCCGGGCGCTTCGATTTCAAGTTGAACGGCAAACCGATGCGCTACCACACCTCGTTCATCGTGCGGCGTCCCGAATCCAGGCCGAAGGCACCCCTGCTGGTTCTCGTGTCCTCAAATACCTGGCTGGCCTACAATTCGGTTCCGTTTCCGGTCAACCATGGGCCAGGTTTGATCAACATGGGCACAGGAGGATTGGCCAACAGTCACCCGAGCGCGCCCAAGTACAGCTTTTACAGCGACCACCGCAACGGGCAGCCAACCTACAAGGTGGGATTGAAAGTTCCCTGGCCGGCGGGCGGGCCCAACAAGACCTACATCGGAGGAGGATACAGTCATTTGCTCCGTGGCGAGCGCTTCCTGCATCTCTGGCTCGACAAGCACGGCTACGAATACGACGTCGTCACGGATCATGACCTACATCGGAATCCTGAGCTATTGAAAGGCTACCAAGCAGTTGTCGTGAACGGGCACAGCGAATACTGGTCGGCCCGTGCTTACGACGGCTTCGATAATTACCTGAAAGCCGGCGGGGCGGCCGTGGTCATGTCCGGGAACACCATGTTTTGGCGCGTAAGCTTCGACGAGACCGGCGAGGTCATGGAGTGCCGCAAGTTCGGCAAGAGCATAGGCGGGCGGAATTTGGCCAAGGTGGGCGAGCTATATCACAGCCATGACTTCAAGCGCGGTAGCCTGATGCGCTTTTGCGGCTATCCAGCGTGGAAGGTGACGGGCCTGACTTGCGTTGGCTGGAGCGGCTTGAATTTCAAGCCGTATCGTGTCGATCTGCCGGACCACTTCCTTTTCAACGAACCCTACAAGATTGACCTGAAAAAGGGAGATGCCTTTGGTTTCGTCAACAATAGCATCGGTGCAGTCGGTCACGAGTACGACGTACGACTCTCGACGCTACTGAGGGCGACCAAGAATCCGGCGCTGAAAGGGCTGGTAGAACCCAAGGGCATGCTCACGATCGCCAGTAGCCACGACAAGCGAAACATCCTTGATTTCAATGCTGACGCCCACAAGCAGCGGGTTGGGGGTGAGCAGACGATTGCGGAGATTATCTATTGGGAACGACCTCAGGGCGGGCGGGTTTTTCATACCGGATCGATCGCAACCGCATGGGCCATGTATCACGATGAATCGTTAAGCAGACTGGTCAAGAACGTGCTCCATCACTTCAAGGTGGCGCCGAAGAAACGGCCTTGAGTTTTATTTTGGCGACCTGGATCTCAAGAAGGCCTCGAAGAAAATGGAGCAGTCGGGGCCGATCAAACGGTTTCTTGGGTAGATTTTTGAGAAGGTAAAATAGTCGATCTTCTCTGCGCTTTTGTCTAAAATCCCTATCGTCCCGATGAAAAGATTATTCAGCTTATTGACCGTGTTTTATTTTGCGGTAGTCATGCCGCTTCAAGCGGCTGAAAAGCGACTGCCTCTCAAGGGTGAAGTGTTCCTCATTCAGGAGCGTACTGCGTTCCTGATTCTGCCCGAAAAACCCAAGACGGGTAAACCGATCCCGTGGGTTTGGTACGCGCCAACCCTGAGTGGGTTGCCTTCAAATTCAGAGAAATGGATGTTCGAGCGGTTTCTTAAGGAGGGCATCGCCATTGCCGGTGTGGATGTGGGGGAATCCTATGGCAGCCCGAAGGGCAGGGCAGTTTACACCGCGCTGCATGAGTTCCTGGTCAAGAAACGGGGCCTTGCCAAAGAGGCCTGTCTCTTGGGCCGGAGCCGGGGCGGTCTCATGCTGTATTGCTGGGCGGTGGAAAATCCGGAAAAGGTTCGCTGTATCACCGGCATTTACCCGGTTTGTAACATTGCCAGCTACCCCGGCCTCAAGCGTGCTTGCGGGGCTTATGGTTTAACCGCCGAGCAACTTGAGGCTGAGCTATCCAAACACAACCCCATTGATCGACTGGCTCCTTTGGCTAAGGCGAAGGTACCCATCTTCCATATTCACGGCGACAAGGACGGCGCCGTTCCCTTGGACAAAAATTCCGCCCTCATCAAGGAACGCTACGACAAGCTGGGCGGTCTAATGATACTGGAAGTGGTGAAGGGGCAAGGACACAACATGTGGGACGGCTGGTTTCAAAGCCGGAACTTGGTGGACTTCGTCATCAAACACGCCAAGATGCCGACCCGAAAGCCATGAGAATTCTAATTTCAATTCTGATCTTCACCGCACTGTCCATTCACGCTGCGCCCAAGCCACTGAAAATCTATCTGCTTGTGGGGCAGTCCAACATGCAGGGCCACGCGGCCGAGCGCACGCTTGAGCATTTGGGCATGGACCCGAAAACAGCACCGCTGCTCAAGGCGATCCGCAATGCCGACGGCACGGCGAAGGTGCAGAAAAATGTTTGGATTTCTTCCATCGAACCCTCGCTGGAATCGGGTGAGCAACATGGGCGGCTGACCGTGGGCTACGGAGCCGGCGGGCGCGGGCCAAAGATTGGGCCGGAGCTGACGTTTGGCATCACGATGCAGAACCACGTCGCCGAACCGATCCTGTTAATCAAGACCTCTTGGGGCGGGAAATCACTGAACTCAGATTTTCGTCCGCCGAGCGCCGGACCGTATGAATTCAACCTGCAACAACTGGAGAATTTTAAAAAGCAAGGCAAGGACGTGGCCGAGGCGCGCAAGGGAAAAACCGAACGCACGGGTGTTTACTACCGCCTGATGTTGGAGCACATCCACAAAGTGCTGGCCGATATCCGGCGCGTGTATCCGGATTACGACGCGAAGGCGGGCTACGAGTTGGCAGGCTTCGTGTGGTTTCAGGGATGGAACGACATGGTGGACGGCAGCACTTATCCCACGCGCGGGCAGCCGGGGAGTTACGATGCCTACAGCAAAAACCTCGCACATTTTATTCGCGACGTGCGCCGGGATCTGAAATCACCGAAGCTGCCGTTTGTCATCGGCGTAATGGGCGCGGGCGGACCTATTGCCAAGTATGGCCCGGATCAAAAACGCTACGCCGGTATCCACGGCGAATTCCGCAAAGCAATGGCGGCGCCCGCCAAGCTGCAGGAATTCAAAGGCAACGTCACTGCCGTGTTCACGGAAAACTACTGGGACCTTCAGCTCTCCGAATTGGTCAATCGCAATGGCAAAGTCAACGCCAAGCGTCGCGAGTTGTCCAAGGACCAAGCCCTCACCCGCGAACAACGCGACAAAGCCGTTGCGAATTACACCGCCAAACTCTTCACCAAACGCGAGCTGAAGATTCTCCAAACCGGCACCTCCAACGCTGCCTACCACTACCTCGGCTCCGCCAAAATCCTAGCCCAAATCGGCAAAGCCTTCGCCAACGCACTGGCGGCAATGGAATAGCGCGGATAGCGCGCCCTACTTTTTCTCGCTGATGCAATAGAGGAAGCGGTGGCCCCGGATGAATAGCTGGTTGCCTGCCAGTGCGGGTGAGGAAACGACCTGCTCGCCGAGTTCGTTTTTGGCGATGACTTTGAGTTCGCGCGAGCGTTTGAGGACGAGTGTCACGCCGCTGCGATCGTTCAGATAGATTCGGCCGTCCGCCCCGACGGGCGACGCATAAATGTTCGTGAGGCCTTTGAGGCGTGTGCGGTCGATGTAGGTTTTGCCACTCTTGGTATTCACGCAGGAGAGAAGGGCCTGGTTGGATTGGGTGAAGTAGAGCAGACCATCGTACAGTATCGGGGAAGGGACGTACGGTGTGCCACGGCGCTTGGTCCAGAGGATTTTATCGGAACCGGTGATATCTCCCTTGGCATTCAGCGGGATGGCCATCAAGGAGTAGCCTTTGTAGCCAGTCATGCAGTAAACGGTGTCGTCTTCGACGACCGGGCACGGAATGGCGTTGCCGGTGAGGCCGGCGCATTTCCAGATCACCTTGCCGGAGTCTAGGTCGTAGCTGCGAACTTTGCCGGAAGCGGTGGTGATGACTTGTGTTTTTCCGCTGTGCGAAACGATGGCCGGCGTGGCCCATGCGTTTTTTTCGTGGCGTTCAACCATCCAGAGCAATTTGCCGTTTTTGGCGTTGAGAACTTCGATGGAGGATTGCCGGGAGTGATCTCGGACGATGACGATTTTACCGTCGTGCACGACGGGCGAGCAGCCTTCGCCGAGGCTTGCACCCATTTTGATTTTTCCGAGGTTGCGCTCCCAAAGTTTATTCCCATCGAGGTCGTAGCAAAAGAGGCCAGCGGAGCCGAACCAGCAATACAGCCGCTCGCCGTCGGTGGTGGGCGAGGCGGAGGCGAAGTTGTTGTCACGGTGCGCGCCTTCGTGCGGGATCAGTTTGGTTGCGGTCTGACGCCACAAGACTTTGCCGGTGTGGCGATCGAGGCAGAGCACGATAAATTCATATAAAGAGTTGGGATGAGTGATACCGAACATGCGCTTGGGTTGATCCTCTGGCCTGGGCAGGCCCGGGTCTACTTCGCCAGTGTTGATCGCCGTGAGGATGAAAAGCTTGTTGCCCCAGATAATCGGAGTGGAGCTGCCGTTACCCTCGACCGGCACCTTCCACTGGATGTTGTTGGTTGGGCTCCATTGGACGGGAGGTCTGGCTGTGGTGGAGACGCCGTTGGCATCCGGTCCGCGCCAGTGATGCCAGTTGTTCGGCTTGGCCTCCTCAAACTGATCCGCAAGCGCTTGGCCAAGCGGAAGCGTTGCGGCGATCAGGCCTAGCGTTGCGAGCGTGGTGCAATTTGTTTTGTTCAGTGTCATTTTTTTGATTTCTAACTTTTCGGAAAGAGTAAACTCACTGGAGCTTGGCCAGGAGTTCGCGGACTTTTTCTTCCAGATGTTGGCGGGTATCCTGGTGAGCGATCCGGCCGGTGCGGTCGAGTAGGAACAGGCGTGGGACGTATCGCACGCGGAACCGTTTCATGAGTTCACCCTCCCAGGCATTGTCCTCGTAGTGCTGCGGACAGGGGACTTTTTTTGCGCTGGGTGTAGAGATCGAAACTGGCACGTGATTTATCGACCGAAATCCCAACAATCTTAAACCTTTGTTTGTGATATTGGTCATACACGGACTTGAGTTTGGGATTTTCACATACGCAGGGCGGGCACCAATAGGCGCAGAAATAAATAAGGACAAGCTTGTCTCTCAGTTTGGACAAGTCGGCTTCACGCGCGAAAGCTAGGCTCGAAATCACTCTTCCGCAACGCCGGTTTTTTCGTTGGACCAACAAAAAAGGCAGCTCCTGGGAGCCGCCTTCTGGGTAATTGGTTTCGCGGGTCTTAGATGAATTCGTTGATAAGGTTCTCGAGGAATTCCTGGCGGCCGCTCTCGTTTTTGGTGACCTCGCCTTTCTTTAGCATGTAGGTCTCAAGCGTCTTGAAGCTGGACTTGCCGGACTCGATCTTTTTGCCGATGCCGGTGTCCCATGAGCGGTAGCGGTTTTTTACGAATGCCTCCAGTCGGCCGTCGGCGCGAATGGCGTCGGCGATCTTGAGGCCGCGCGCGAAGGCGTCCATCCCGCCGATGTGCGCGTGAAACAGGTCAATCGGTTCGTAGCTCTCGCGGCGCACCTTGGCGTCGAAGTTCACGCCGCCGGTCTTGAAGCCGCCCATCTTGAGGAGGGAGAGCATGCACTGGGCGGTCAGATAAACGCTGGTGGGGAATTGGTCAGTGTCCCAGCCTAGCATCGGATCGCCGGTGTTGGCGTCCATGCTGCCAAGCGCGTTGGCGGCGACGGCGACCTCGAGTTCGTGCTGCATTTCGTGACCGGCCAGCGTGGCGTGGTTGGTCTCGAGGTTGAGCTTGAAGTGGCTGGTCAGTTTGTATTGCCGCAGGAAGTTCAGGCAGGCAGCGGCGTCGGAGTCGTACTGGTGCTTGGTCGGCTCCTTCGGCTTGGGCTCGATGTAAAACTGACCCTTGAAGCCGATCTTCTTTTTATGCTCAACGGCCATGTGGAGGAACGCGCCCAAGTGGTCCAACTCGCGGCCGATGTCGGTATTCCAAAGAGTTGAGTAACCCTCGCGGCCGCCCCAGAATGTGTAGCCCTCGCCACCGAGTTGGTGCGTGACCTCGATGGCTTTTTTCACCTGCGCGGCAGCGTAGGCGAAGGCGTCGGCGTTGCAGCTTGTGGCGGCGCCGTGCATGTAGCGCGGGTTGGCGAAGAGGCAGGCGGTGCCCCAGAGCAGCTTGATGCCGGTGCGCTGCTGCTCGGCCTTGAGCACCTTGGCCACGGCGTCGAGATTTTTGTTGGAAGCGGCAAGACTTTTGCCCTCCGGCGCGACGTCACGATCGTGGAAGGCATAATATGGCGCGCCGAGTTTTTCCATGAACTCGAAGGCAACCTTGACACGTTTCTGAGCGTTTTTGACCGACTCACTACCGTCATCCCAGGGGCGAAACGCCGTGCCGACACCGAACGGGTCGGAGAGCGGATTGCGGAATGTATGCCAGTAAACCACGGAGAAGCGCAGGTGATCCCGCATGGTTTTGCCGGCGACGATTTCGTTCTCGTCGTACCACTTGAAGGCCAGCGGATTTTTGCTGTCCGGACCTTCGTATTTGATCTTTTTAATTTTCGGAAAGTAAGCCATTTCAATAAATTCAGTAAAACTGGGTCGCGTGTTGCGGCGCGAATTGCTACCGGCAGCTGCGGCAAAAGACAACCCAAAACCTGTGTTTTGGCGTTGCCATTGGCCAAGCGCTTGGCTTTGACTCTGCCCATGCGCTTTTCACGATTGCTACTTAGCATGCTCGCGGGCTGTCTGCTGACCGGCTTGGCCAACGCGGCGGAACAGGCCAAGCGGCCAAACTTCGTCTTCATCGTTTCCGAGGACAACTCGGTTCACTACCTGCGGTTGTACGGCCACAAGCTGGGTGTGACGCCGAATATCGAGCGATTGGCCGCCAAGGGGCTAACGTTCAACCATGCCTTCTCCGGTGCGCCGGTCTGCTCCGTTGCGCGGACGACGCTAGCCACGGCGATGCACGCGCCGCGCGTCGGTTTTCAGTACCACCGCAAATCAGCATTGGCCAGTTTGCCCCCGGGCGTAAAGCCTTGGTCGACCGTCCTGCGGGGGCAGGGCTACTATGCCACGAACAACTCGAAGACCGACTACAACTTCAAGGTCGACATGAAGCAGGCGTGGGACATGTCGTCCCGTAAGGCGACCTGGCGCAATCGGCCTGACAAGTCGATGCCGTTCTTTCACATGCAATCGTTCGCTGACTCACACGAAAGCTCGCTTCACTTTCCGATGAAACAGCTGGAGAAGCCGACAACCACCCTGCCGGCTGAGGTTGAGCTGCCGCCGTACTTTCCAGACACGCCGATCATGCGTTACACGATGGCACGCTACTACGACCAGATGCGTATCATCGACGGCCATGTCGGGCGTATCGTCAATCAACTCAGGGAGGACGGTCTGCTGGAGAATACGTTCGTGTTTTATTTTGGCGATCACGGCGGCGTGTTACCTCGCAGCAAGGGCTACGCCTACGAGAGTGGCCTGCACGTGCCATTTGTTGTTCGCATCCCTGAGAATTTCAAACAACTCGTCGATCACAAGCGCGGCAGTCGCACGGATGGGTTCGTGAGCTTCATTGACTTCGGTCCGACGGTACTCAACCTGGCCGGCATTCAGCCGCATAAGGAACTCGATGGGGTAGCGTTCCTTGGCAACGGCATTAGCGCAGCCGACTTGGGCAGCCGCGACGAAGTATTCGGCCACGCTGATCGGTTCGACGAGAAGTTCGACATGGTGCGCACCTTCCGTAAAGGCAAGTGGAAGTACATAAGGAACTACCAGGGCTACTATGCCGACGGCCTGCAAAACAACTATCGCTACCGGCAACTGGCCTTCGACAACTGGCGGGACGAGTACCGGGCCAAGCGACTCAGCGCGGTGCAGCGCCAGTTCTTCGAGCGCCGACCGGTCGAGCAGTTATTCGATCTCGAGGCCGATCCGCACGAGGTCAACAACCTTGCCGGTAATTCCGAGCAGGCGAAGCGTTTGGTCGGTTTACGCGGGCGGTTGCGCGTCAAAATGAAATCAATCAACGACCTGAGTTTTTACCCCGAGAACCGAATGGTGACCGACGCGCTTGGCGATGGCGTCGCGTTTGGCCGCAACAATGCACAGCAAGTCAGTCGGCTTTCAGATCTTGCTGACCTGGCTTTGGTACCATTTTCGGATGCACGCAAAAAACTTGGCCAAGCGCTGCGGTCAAAAGGAAATCTTCGCCGTTACTGGGCACTAAAAGTCTGCGCCAACTTTGGCGATCAGGCCAAGGCCTTGGCCAAGGTCGCCACGCCGCTGCTGCAGGACAAGGACCTGATGGTGCGTGTTCGGGCGGCAGAATTTCTCGGCGGCATCAAAGCCATCGACCCCATGCCGACATTGTATGAGGTGGTCAATACTGCCGAGACAGAGCAGGAACTCATGATTGCGTTCAACACGATCGTCTATCTGCGCGACCAAATTGGGCACAAATACGATCCCGAAAAAGTAAAACTGAAGTTCGACAAAGGTGAGGTGTCCCGCCGCGTACAATACCTCGCCGGAACTGAACCCAAAACGAACTATTAATTTTTGACCATGAAAAACTTGAACCTAAAAGCAATCGGATTCGTTGCTGGTTTGGCGTTGGCCGGCCTGGCCGAGGGCGCGGAAGCGAATTGGCCGAACTGGCGCGGCGCAACCGAAAACGGGTCCGCCTCCAGCGGTAGTTATGTCGCGGAGTTCGACAATCAAAAAAAGGTGAAATGGAAAGCCGAGTTGCCAGCCAAGGGCTGCTCCACGCCGATCGTTTGGAAGGACCAGATTATCATCACTAGCCCTAGCGACGGGCGGGACAGCGTGATCGCGTTCGACTGGAACGGGAAGAAGCGCTGGCAGACGGAGGTCGGCGACGAGCGCGCCGGCAAACATCGTAACGGTTCAGGCAGCAATCCCTCGGCGATCACCGACGGCAAGTTGCTGTTCGCCTATTTCAAGAGCGGCAACCTCGCCGGCTTCACACTGGAGGGCAAACTGCTGTGGAAGACCAACCTGCAGGATAGGTTCTCAAGGGACACGCTTTACTGGGATATCGGCACATCACCGGTTCTGACGGTCAAGCACGTGGTGTTGGCGGTGATGCATTCCGGCGAGTCGTACTTGGCTGCATTCGATAAGCGCACCGGCGAGTTGGCGTGGAAGGAGTCGCGCAACTATGAAACTCCGGTCGAGGGCGATCACAGCTACGCCACGCCGCACGTCATCCAATATCAGGGCCGTGAGGCCATTGTTGTCTGGGGCGCCGAGCGCTTGACCATTCACAATGCCACCGACGGCAAACTGTTTTGGACATGCGAAGGCTTCAACCCCGATCAGCGCGGCAACTGGGTGCAGGTGGCGTCGTCGGTTCTCGCCGGCGACATGGCGATCGTGCCGTACGGTCGCGGCAAACACTTGGCCGGCATTGAGTTGAGCGGTAACGGCAACATCACCAAGTCCAATCGCAAGTGGACCCTGACTGGCACAGGCTCGTTCGTGCCGACACCGGCGGTCAAGGATGGTAAAGTGTATGTCCTTGGTGATCGCGGCTCGGTGACCTGCCTCGATTCCAGTACCGGCAACAAACTTTGGTCCGGCCAATTTCCGAAGAACCGCGCCAGCTACTACTCGTCGCCGACTGTGGCGGACGGCAAGCTTTACGCCTCCCGTGAGGACGGCGTGATTATGGTTGCCGACATCACCGGCGGATTCAAATTTCTCTCAGAAAACAACATGGGTGAGCGGGTCATTGCGACCACGGTTCCCGTCCGGGATCAACTCCTGATCCGAGGCGAAAAACACCTCTTCTGCATCGCGAAATAACTGCCGCGCAACAAGCAACTCTGATGGCGTAACCGCTTGGGAAAGGGGCCTTGCCTTGCCTTGTCGATTGGCCAAGGGCATGCTCTCGCAATGCGTTTTTCACTGGGTTTATTGGTGGCTTTGGTGTTGGCGGTTGCAGGTCATGCAGCGGATAAAAAGCCGAATATTCTCTTTATTGCGATCGATGATCAGAACGACTGGATCGGCTATCTCGGCGGCCATCCGATGGTAAAGACGCCGCACATCGATCGCTTGGCCAAGCGAGGCACGGCCTTTACCAATGCGCATTGTCAGGCGCCCCTGTGCAATCCCTCGCGCACGAGCCTGATGATCGGCCGCCGACCGGACAGCACGGGCATCTACGGGCTTGCGCCTTGGTTTCGGAATTTGCCGGAGTTTAAAAACGTCGTCACATTGCCCCAGTATTTGAAGCAGCACGGCGGCTACACGACATACTCCACCGGGAAAATTTATCACGGGCGTTACGGGCAGCAGAAAACCGATAAGGAATTTGACGTACTCGGGCCGGGCGCCAGCGGTAAGCCGTTCCCGAAGGATAAGAAAAAACTGGTCACCACACCTTTTGGCAATCATCGCCTGGTCGACTGGGGCACCTTCCCGCATAAGGACGAGGAAAAGGGCGACTGGCTGATAGCCGACTGGGCGGTCGATCAGCTCAATCAAAAGCCCAAGGAACCATTCTTTATGTCGGTGGGCTTTTTTCTGCCGCATGTGCCGCTCTTTGCCACGCAGAAATGGTTCGATCTTTATCCGGACGACGACACGGTCCTGCCCAAGATTAAGCGGGGCGATCGCGATGATACGCCGCGCTTTAGTTGGTACATGCACTGGTACCTGCCGGAGGTTCGCCACAAGTGGCTGGAGGAAAACAACCAATGGCGAAACATCGTGCGCAGCTACCTGGCTTGTACCTCATTCATGGACTCGCAGGTGGGCCGGGTGCTTTCGGCGCTTAAGCGTAACGGCTTGCAGGAGAACACCATTATTGTCCTCTGGAGTGACCATGGTTGGCATCTGGGAGAGAAAGGGATCTCAGGCAAAAACACATTGTGGGATGATGGAACACGAGTGCCGCTGGTGTTTGCCGGCCCGGGTGTGAAGCCGGGCCAGGTGTGTGCCCAACCGGCTGAGTTGTTGGATATTTACCCAACGCTAAACGAGCTGCTGAAGCTCCCCAAAAACAAAACCCTCGAAGGCCATAGCTTGGTGCCACAGCTTAAGAACGCGAAGGCGGAACGCAAATGGCCGGCTATTACCACGCACAACCATGACAACCACGGTGTGCGCAGTGAACACTGGCGCTTTATCCAGTACGCCGACGGCAGCCAGGAACTCTATGACATGAGGAAGGACCCCAATGAATGGACCAACCTCGCCCATGACTCGAAATATGCTGAAGTGATTGCCGAGCACAAAAAGTTTTTACCCAAGGCAAATAGGCAACCCGCCCCGGGCAGTCGCTCCCGTATTCTGACTTATGTGAAAGGCAAAGTCGTATGGCAGGGTGAAGAGATCAAACCCAACGCCCCGATCCCGGGGTTGGATTAGTGGACAACCATGAGGATTTCCTTTTTTGTCGTCACAGGACTGATCCTAATTCCTTCAATTCCAGTCCTCATAGCTGCGAACCTGGCTCCACCCAACATTGTGGTGATCCTCACCGATGATCAGGGCTACGCTGATATTAGTTTTAACCCGAATCATCCGAGGGAAGTTGCAACGCCGCACATGGATGCGTTGGCTCGTGAAGGGGTGTTCTTTTCACAGGCTTACACCAGTGGCCACGTTTGTTCGCCGACTCGCGCCGGGTTGATGTTGGGCCAATATCAGCAGCGGGTAGGCATTTACACCGCTGGCGATGGCGGCCGTGGTTTTAATCCAAAAACAAAAATCTTCCCGTCATTTTTGCCGAACGACTACACCAGCACGGTGGTGGGCAAATGGCATTTGGGATTGGACACCGACTATCCCGAACTGCGTATGCATGCCCTGAATCGCGGTTTTGACGAGTGCTACAAGTTCATGGGCCGTGGAGGTCATGACTACTTCCAGCTACGTGGAGTGAATGGCCCGGATTATTCGCCGATCTATCGTAATAAAGAGCGAATTAAAGAGGGAGATTACGAAGGCTATCTCACCACTCGATTGACGGAGGAAGCCGTGGCATTCATCGATCGGCAAAAACAGAAACCGTTCTTTCTCTACCTCGCCTACAACGCGGTGCATGCGCCCGCCCAGGCTCCCAAGGAGGACATCGCTCGGATGCAAAAGAAGTTTCCGCAACTCGACGAAAAGCGCGCGATCCTCATGGCGATGCTTCGTCACCTGGATCTTGGGGTTGGATCGGTTGTAAAAAAACTAAAGGACGAGGGGTTCTGGGAAAACACGCTGTTCTTTTTCCTGACTGATAATGGTGGTGCGAAGGCAATGAACGCGAACAACGGAATTTTGCGCGGCTTTAAAGGCAGTTTGTATGAGGGGGGTATTCGGACGCCCTGGGTGGTGAGTTGGCCGGCCAAATTTTCTGGCGGGCGTACCATCGATGCTCCGGTGATCTCGCTGGATATTCTCCCGACAGTGGTCGATGCGGTGAGCACGAAGGGCGAGGGCAGGCGGATGTTCGACGGCAAGAGTTTGTTGCCGCTGCTCACGGGGAAATCAGTGACTCATCATTCGGCGCTTTATTGGAACAGCGGTGAACCCAAGGGTGAATGGGCCGTGAGGGAGGGCAACTGGAAGGCACACGGTTTAAAGCAAAAATATGAACTTTACGACTTGGCCAACGATCCATCGGAGAAAATGAACCTCGCGGTCAAGCGGCCTGAGTTGGCTAGGCGCCTGGCCAAGCGGCACGAAACCTGGCTGGCCGAGATGGTCCAGTCTGCGGGCAAAAGCAACATCACTTGGCCAAGGGATCGGGCTACGATTGAGGAGCCCAAACCAAAAGGTGCCGCCCGGGAAAAAAAGCGTGCCGAGCGCAGGAAAGCCCGCCAGAAACAGAACAAAACCAAGTGAATTACATCCACAAAGCCGCGGCGTTTCTTTGTTTTTTGTTCGCTGCCAACTTGGCCAATGCAAAGCTGAATGTGTTGCTCATCGTCTGTGATGACCTGAACACCCACGTCAGCACTTCAGGGTATCCGCACATTAACACCCCCCACCTCGATCGCTTGGCCAAGGAGAGCCTGATCTTCAACCGGGCCTACTGCCAGTACCCCGTCTGTGGGCCCTCTCGGGCGTCGTTTCTCAGCGGGTTGTATCCCGAGTCGACAGGTGTGTTGAATAACAAGGTCGACATTCGTGAAACACGACCAGGCATATCGTCGCTGCCACAGTTCATGAAGGAAAACGGATACTGGACCGGTGGTGTGGGAAAGGTCTTTCACACGGTGCGTCATGAACCGGGGGAGCTTGGTTGGAATGAGTATCATCGATTCGAGAACGACGAGTTTCCGTTTGTGACTGAGGCACGGAAGAAGTTTGAATCGGAAAACGGGTCAGTTGAACGTGGGAAAACTCGGCGTCAATGGAAGGAGAAGCTTTCGGGTCTGTTTCCACAGACACGCGGCCAGCAGAGTCCCGGTTACGGACCAAGCGGGTTGAACGACTCGCAGCATCGCGATGGCCGAAACGCCCGAAAAGTAGTCGAGTGGCTCGGTGAAAAAAGCTACGGCGACAAGCCGTTCTTCATCACGGTCGGCATTCATAAACCGCATGTTCCATTCATTGCGCCGCAGAAATATTTCAACCTCTATCCGAAGAACCGGCTTCAGTTCGAGTTGAGCCCGGCGAACGATTGGGCCGATATTCCGAAGATGGCGATGGTCAAGCGATTCAGTGGCTTCGGGTTTGAGTTTGGCAGGGAGAACGATCCGCTCCGGCGCGCGTACACGCAGGCCTACCACGCCTGTGTTTCGTTTGTGGATGCGCAGATCGGGTTGATCCTTGATAAGTTGAAAGAGCAAAAACTTTGGGATGATACGATTGTCATTTTCACCTCCGATCACGG
>Ga0302137_1000289_pt1 | contig 21388 bp, 24 predicted proteins | sample CBN3_SCM_MG_FD_203127 | JGI IMG/M metagenome (GOLD analysis project Ga0302137, IMG submission 203127) | Marine microbial communities from Western Arctic Ocean, Canada - CBN3_SCM | ecosystem: Environmental > Aquatic > Marine > Oceanic | place: Canada: Western Arctic Ocean | collected 2017-09-15 | reverse complement strand
TCGATTGCGAAGTGGATCGCATTCACAAGCGTTTGAAGGCGTCGATCCCCACTGCTGAGGAGGCCATGGCATTTTTGCTGCCACATTTGCTGACTCTGCGTCGAATGTACCTGGACGTGGTGCAGTCTCGGGCGACTTTACAGGAGAACAACCAGATTATTACCAAGGCTTACCACGAACTGGTCCAAACTTCCTCCAATGAAATTGTTGCTCTTCGTCGACAGTTGGAGTTGTCTCATTATCGATTGGTAATGATGAATCGGCCTCATTGCCAATGAGGGGTATATACTTGTAACTGTAGGTGTTTGTCCTAATGTCTCGTCGCATCTACCCTACTGAACACACCGTCATCGACACTGAAATGTTGTACGTGTTGTTTGTAAGCGAATATTTAGGCCGTCAAGATCCTTTGTACCAAAGCCCACAGATACAATCTATCATTCAAGGTACATTGGTCGAAATGTTTGTTCAAATCCACCAAGCATCAACCGACAAATGAACAACATTTGTCCCGAAAGTATATATCAGTTGTAGACATTTTGAAAAAAAGACATTATATAAAGCATGTTAAAGCCAACAATTATGTCTTATTTTAAACATCGCGGTGAAGAAAAACGACCAGAACAAAAACATCCAGAACAAAAACATCCAGAACAAAAACACCCCCCAGTAGTCGTCAAACCTGACAGAAACAGGGCAGCGAACCCCAAAATATCAGGGTTCCACCGAATAGTTGCCCATAGTTTCCCAGACCACGATGGGTGGGTGGGTAGTGACGATGGCGAGTTTAGCAGAACTCTGGTGTCACAAATGGACAATTTTGTCAATGATGAGCAAGGATTACACAGACTGGTGGATGAGATCCCAGGCATGACTGTTCAACTTCAACATGTACTGGCAAAGTCCAACATAGAAGGTCTTTCGCAAATGTTGGCCGAATTCATCAAGCATATTGGGATAGAGGAGGACAAAGATGTGAGCCCAATGTACAAACAATGGTTGAGATCAATGAGCCAAAATGCCAATGTCACAGAAAGCACTATTACTGATGTCACCCACAGCATCGAAACTTATGCAGTAGAGAAGGGGTTGTTTCCAGAACAATAAAGTAATTTAATCAACAAATATTTTTTTTATAAATAGACTGCACTTCAAGCGCGCGCGCACACAACAAAAGATGGTCACTATTTAACACTTTTTATTTTTTGCACACGTCTTTGATGTCTCTAATTTTTTTGAAAGACAGTGTCGAGATGCTGGAGTTAAAGCCCAATGAAATTCGACGTGTCTACACTCTGGACAATGTTCTGGCTATGGAGTACTCCCACAGTGACATAGTGGTTTGCCTGGAAAATGGTGAGCGTGCAATGGTCGAGATTGTGCAGGGCCTCCTGACAGCAGGGCACTATGTGGTCAAAACTTGTCCCACTGACCTCACCTTTGATTTTCGTTTGACCATCCAAGGTACAGAATGCATGACCCATCTGAAAAAAATCATTTTCATGACTAATCCTGATCTACCATGTGGAGATTTTTATTGTCAGAAGAAGCTCAAACCTTGCATGGACAAAAAATGTCGCCTATAAATACAGCTATGGTTTTCTCTATACACAAACATGTCTGACTATGTCCAACATGTAGTGGCCGAACAACCACCCACATTGTCCACCTCCATTGTCAAAATTGAATGTGAGAAATCCGGCACATTGTACTGGGAAAACACCTCCACTGGAGAAAAAGCTTGGTCAAAGGAAGTCCTGCAACGAGAAATAAGTCGAGACTAAAAATCCATTCACACACTGCCCCCAACAACTATTTGAATCCACCAGCCACTCAAACAACCAATGAAACACAAGCCACTGTTGTTTTTCTATTTCCTTCTCGGTTTTTGTTTCTCGTTTCCTTCCATTTCTCTACGCTATTGGCTGATGGACTGGGTAACCCCCGCACAAATGGCCGCAATATTTGGCATTGTCAGTGTACCATGGTGTCTGAAACCCCTGTATGGATTTTTGTCCGATTCATATCCAGTGTTTGGCTACCGTCGGCGTCCCTACATGATTATGGGGGCATACGTGTCTTCGTTCATGTGGATATTGCTCCCGTTTTGCCCACGCGACGAATTCACAGTGACGCTGGTCCTGACACTGTCTTCGACCGGCCTCTGTTTTACGGACGTGATGGCCGACTCGTTGTTGGTAGAGATCGCCCGCACTGAATCGGAAGCAAACAAGGGCACCATACAGTCGTACTCTTGGATGTTCCGTTTTACTGGGGGGTTGGTCGCCTCCATCTTTGGTGCCATTGCGTACGACAATCTCGGTGCAGTTCAGGTGTTTCACTTGAATTCAATGGTCCCTGTTGCGATCGCAGTTGTGTCGGTCTTTGTCCACGAACCGGGCGACGCCACTGTGGCCAACTGGCGAGTGACCCGCAACAAGATGTCGACAGCATTGCGTCAACCCTCCATCTACCGCCCCACTTTGTTTTTGTTTCTGGTCTGTGTGACACCGGGCTACGGCAGTGTCATGACTTTTTTCTACCAACGAGAGTTGAATTTTACCCCAGACGAATTTGGCACTTTGGATGTCTTGGGACATTTGGTCGCGATAATCGGCACCTACATCTACAAACGATACTTGCGCAACATCTCCTTTCGTAAAATTCTTGGTGTTGCTCTGTTCCTGTCGTTTGTCCTGTCCAATTCGTTGCTGTTATTGGTCTTCCACACAAACCGTAGCATGGGCATTCCAGACTTTGTATTTGCTTTGATTGAGCGCATAGTCATCACACTGGTTGGACAGTTTATTACAATGCCGATGGTGGTGATGGGAGCACGTATTTGTCCCGTAGGGGTTGAAGGTACACTGTACGCCCTGCTCATGTCCATCACCAACATTGGTGGAGTGGTGGGCCAAGAATGGGGGTCTTTGCTCACAACCATGTTTGGCATTTCTGCCGACAATTTCAGCAACCTCTGGAAACTGATGCTGGTCTGCCATCTGTTTGATTTGTTGCCAATGTTATCTCTCCGATTGGTTCATCAAGACAATGAAGATTGATATAGCAAAAGTATAAATTGTTTTTGAGCAAACAAATATTACTGCTGCTTAAAAAACGAGTGAAACAGATGGGGTTTTTGTGATTGGCAATGTGTCAGAAAAATAGTAGGGTAAATCGGGCCAGACTATTTTGCGAATGTGACCATAACATAACACAAGACCAGACAACACAAAAATGACCCTCATGTACATCAGTGGTGGTGGTATAAATGCAGAAACAATGAGAATGATGCCACTGAAAATTGCCAATAGGTCAGCCCATATTGGCCACAGGATTTCGCGCTCAAATCCATAACGCATGATGCCGATAGCAGCATGACAAACAATAAGGAAAATGAAAACGGAGGTGGGAGTTGGGTTTGGCCAAGATAACCATAGAAATGTTGGAAAAATCAGTAGTAGAGCGACATCAAATATAATAGTGGAACAGAGCAATGGCTTTTTCTCAGACACTCGGATCATTTTATTTAAAATGTCTCCTTTAAATATTATATATCGAAGATGCTGAACCCGTTTGTTTCTTCCATCTACTCCAAAAAAAAAACTCAATAAATTTATATTTATGTGTTGCAAATGTATTCAAATGCCTCCCAAAAAAAAACGCAGGGTGACTGCCCCCAATCATTGGTCCACACTTGCAACACTGTCCAGACATAATGCTGTTCTGGATAAGCAGAAAGAGCAGTACACAGCTCTCCTCAAACAATTGGGCACAATTGTCAATCAAGAATGGGTGGGTCCAAGTCAGAACAATTTGATTACTGAACAGGTGATGGTCTGGATTTCCCAAGCACAGGAACAGAGGACCACACTGTCGACGTTGAGAGATGAGGCAATGACCTCGTTGAGAAAAATAGATGTCTTGGACAATGACACCCTCAAAACATCTGCGGCAGCATTGACCCAAACAGAGTTGCAGTTGCAGGCCCATTTGGTGTTGATGAACAAATTTGAACGAATTGTTCGGTATCAGAGCAACAACACTTTGACACTTGCTGCCCATACATCCAGCTGGATCACACGATTTACCACACAATGGAACAAAACAAATGCAGTGTTCAATCAGAACATTATTATGCTTCGCAATTCGGTCGAGTGGTTGGAGTCAGTTTTCCCTCAGATGGTGGCCATGACACAAAGCACCACAAAGGGAATGGGGCACACAATGGGTTCAAACAAATAGATGTAGACTCAAATCAAATATTTACTGTATTTTAGGTGGTTTGACCATCCCCCAACATTTTTTTATTGTATAGTATGGGACAGTAGTAACAACTACAGATGTTTTGCGACAGACCCACCAACCCAGACCACAGACACTCAACCACACTTGCATAAACCATAGGAAACAAAAAAGAGTGACCAGAATGGGGAACAACTGTATCAGGTCCATGGTTCTCTACTGTGGTATTCATTTATATACTCTCCGACGTTTAGAGGAGGGCTCCACAGCATGAACTTTGACAGCAGTCCAGTACAATGCCAGCAACATGGCGTCAGCCACATCGTCACGTTTGCTTTTGTCAAACGTTTGAAAGAGGAGCTGGTTTTGGGCGGGAATGGACAATGTTGGGATCAGTTCAATGGACGCCTTCTTGTTTTTGGCGTAGTCGCCAGTGGAAATTCCAAAATGGCATCGCACCGAACGGGGTGAGACCAAATGTGCTTTGTCCCAAAAAAAACATTGGAACGCTGTGGCAATGACTTTAAATTTGGCTGTCATCTGCATTTCAATGCACACAATGTCAGCCATGTCAAACACCGCCGATGAAGCATCCACAAAGGCCCGGACCAACTTGGCATATTTGGTATGCATTTTTTTGGGGTGACCCTCAATCAAATCGAAACGGCCGAAATTTAAAAATTTTTCGGCTGTTGTGTCGTACACAGACCAACCCAAATTACGAATGCCTGGGTCTATAGCAACTACAATCATGAACAATAGACCAAAACACTTCCTTTATACACCATTGTTGTGTTTGCAAAAATATTTAGAAAAAACCTGTTTTGGCAAAGGGTTGGGAAACAGTGCAGGTTCGTTGTTCAATGATGTTGGGGGTTTCAGTGATGGAGACATCGACACTGATTGGAACATTGGAATCTTGGACAGACGATTTAACCGGGTCTTGTCGCGGTGGCACGCCACACACAACGCTTGCAAATTGTCGGCGACATCCCTGCCCCCATCCTGGATTTCGACAATGTGGTCGACCTCAAAAGTGGGAGGCAGGGGAAACAAGCCACATGCTTGACAGGCATACTGTTGACGGTAGGCAATCTCAATGCGGAGGGACCGACTGAGCAATCGCTTGGTTTTTTTTTTGGTGTACTGCTGTAGGCCATGGAAATAGGATTGCATGGACGGTTCCAATGAATGGGATTGTTCCATGGCCCATTGCAACAAGTAACTTGCGGATTTGCACGACACCAACTTGGACCCATTCATCACCAAAGGTTTGCAGGTCATGGAGTACTGATCCAGAGCTTTGCGGAAAAGAACATCCGTCAGTCCCATCATGTGCTGCATATTCACCATAGAAACAAAGTACGTTCGGTCAATTTCCAGCACTTCCATCAGTACAATCACACAGATGGGCGCATGGGAGATCCTTTATAGTTAGATAAGATTTATCTTTATGATAATATTTATGATAGTATTTATGATAATATTTAATACTATATAATAGGTCCACCAATCAGAACTAAGAATGCTCATTGTGAACAGTCACACCAATGTGGATGACAAAATGAACAAACCTACTGTGATAGACAGGGTTGATGGAGTTCACCAGCATCAATCAACTTCCCAGTCAATGACAACAACCATCCCCACCACACTGTTCACAGCCTCCGGCCTTTTAAAATCCAGATTTGCCACAGCTCTTCACCAAAACAATTGTAATGCATTGAATAAATGTTTGGAATCTGGATACCTGCCCACTCTAGGGCAGTGGTTGAAGATCATTTCTAAAATGCATGTGCGAACTGCAATGTGTTGTGTGACAGCAGCCAAAACGATGGCACCCGCTTGCATTGCAGCTGCAATACGTCGCCAACACCGCGCCCTCTTTAAACAAGTAGTGGAGAGAGTCAACCTCATTCCCAATGCACAAATGGAGAGTCTGATGTCAGTGCCTGCCTACTATTTAGAAGTGTGTCTCCGAAAAGGAATGAACCCCAACATTGCACTGAAAAACCACCAAACACCATTGGAATATGCCTGTGCCCATTCAAGGATTGCACACATTGAAATTTTATTGACCGATCCTCGCACCACTGTTTCCACCACTGTGTGTCGGTTTGTGATCAGACAGCAACGACAACAACATTTTGCTGAAAGGGCCATTCAATTGTGCGACGATATTGTACCCACCATGATTTTGGAAGCCATTGTTGCAAATGTGACCACAGCATTGGTCTCTGTCATGACCAAATTGGAACACAGATATGAAAACAATCCAATATGGGATGAAATTACCCACATGTTGCGGTGTCCCATCTCTCAAGACTATTCGACAGATTTGGTCAAAACTCCTGTCAATGACCACTACTATGACAGAATACAACTACTGACCTGGGTTCGAGCCAAAGGTACTGACCCCATGACCAGAGCTACTCTGCAAGAGTCGGACCTGTTGCTAAGGACTGTATTTTTATCAGAATATGCTGTGGCACTGCAGCAAAAAATAAAAGAATTGGATCAAAAATAATCTATCATGAGTGCATTAAAACATCAGATTGTAATTGTGTTGGTACATTTTTTTGTTCTGTTCTAGAGAGATGGGCAATGTGTCCTTCTGTACAGGTGATGGGGGTTTCACCCAGTGCAACACCACCAGTCCCAGTACAGATGTAACAAATGCAACAACAGCTGTATGTCCAATTGATAGACTCACCAAAGAAATAATGACAATTGGACAAACTGCCACAATTGCCCATCTCTCCAGTCCAAAAAGTACAGCCCATAGCAAGTATAACACTCCAAAAACAACCCAATTGTAGTACAACTCTGTTGGCATCCAATCAAACTCCCCTGCCATCACTGTCCAAACAGTGGACAGTGATGCCAACACCACATGCAGAGGCCCAACCAGGGTCTTGTACAATTCTGAGGATTTTTCGGTGGGGCAGAGGACAGCAAACTTGGACTGGTCAGTACCAGGAGCAAAGTGTCTGGGTCCAAGTGAATAAATAAGTGCATATCCCAGGAGTCCCATTACAATGTCAATTACCTTTGAATCAAACCCAACCTCACCCCAATAATCAAAACCTGGTATTTGTGAGACTAAAAACTCACAAGATTCAAAAACATATAGGATGGTCAAAAATTTCCAGATGCTGGGGGTATAGATGGCTAGAACTGCAGGGACAAACACATGGACCATGGACCAAATATCATTGGTTTGAATGACAGTGGAAAAGTTATTCATTGATGTGTTGAAATGTTCAGGCTTTTATAGATAAAGTTTTAATGTACTGCAACATGTTGAATCAGAAAAAACACAATATTTAAACAGATATTTATTAAATAAATGTCAGGAAAAAAAACAAGACAAATACAAAGACAAACTGGATCAAGTGTAGTTCATGGTGCAACAGTGAAAACACAACAAATTCCAACTGATCAGAGACACCTAACTTTTGAAGGAGGTGAAACAAAAGGTGAAATACCATCCTTTAACATCAAAGTTGTACCACACAAGCCATCCAGACAGCCACTGACCCCACTGGAGATTATGCAAGCAACACTGAGTGAGAGAAATAAAGATGGGGAACTTATATTTTCACAATTAATTGAGGACATCAATGTTTTGTTGCCACCAGTCAACAAGTCAGAGTTACGTTCAAGATCGGAGGATACCAGACCACCACCAACCAATCAGAGTGCTAATATGAGAAGCAAATCTGCACCTGCAAGTGCACCTGCAAGCATCACTACTATTACTAATGCTATCATAACTGCAGTCGTCACAGATCAGTACCCTGTCTCTGCAATGCCTACTGGTATAAGCTTAACATTACCATCTGTAGAATTACAAGGTGTTGATTCAGGTGTATTGCAGACACTTCGTGACACTATTATAGGTGATCCAGAACATGTTAACCAAATACATAGTATTGTAATTGCAGCAGGGGTGCTTGGCCATGAATCAACAGTAATTTTAATGACTCATGGTAATGATGTTTGGTGTGTCACTGCACATAATGGTAACTTACTCTGGGCTAGAATCTTAGAGACATGGCAACATGTACCTGATCGTCAAACCATTGGTACAGGTGCATGGAACACCTTTGGAGCATTTGGGCAAGGGGCTATAGATGCGACGGAAGCCGCGGCTCCCATTGTAGAGAGTGGTGTAAGAGCTGGTGTAAGAGCTGGGGGGGTTGTTGGACAAATTGGGTTAGAGTTGGGGCGTATTGCCTTGGTCAGTGCATGGGCAACTGGGCGATTTTTTGTGAGCACAATATATGACATAGCAGTACAAGCGACAGCAGCCGACCCAGATGGTGATGACCCTGGAGGTGGTAGCTATACTGGCACTAAAGAAAAGCCACCAAGGAAACAGACACCAAAGCCTAAGCCAGTGCCAAGAATGATGAGTGGCCTACAAAGGCGCGACGGCTGGCATCGCAGTGATGGATACTCAGGCTCAGGCTCAGGCAGGGACAATGGCAAATTGTACAAACCATCATTCAAACAATTTACTTTATAACAATAGAAAAAATATAGATTAACAAAATAAAAACAACTCAATCTCTTACTAAATTGCTTTGTTGATTACCTGTACATGTCTGGTCTGGTAGTGTTGATGGTGGAAAACAGGGAGCGACTCCAAGTGTTGATAGTATGGCCAGGCACAAAACCAATTGGACAACAACTGTCGGATGCGAAATTCAATTGAAGAGTGGTGAAGCACTGTTTTGGATGTTGTTGCAATCAAACCACTACTGTCCATGACAAAAATGTCTTGGTCTACATACAGTCCAAAGTGGTCAAAGAGATGTTCAGTTGTGTACACCCCACCATCTTCTACAGCAAGTTTGAGATTGGACAATCCATGAGTGTCCAATTCTTGTGACTTGTTCACCAACATGACCATCATGTTGTTCAGGCGCTGTTTAAAACAGTGTGTGGTTTGGACCAGCCTGAACAATTCCAATGCAGTCACAGTATTGTCCATTGACAACTCACACATGTTCTGAAGAGCCACAGAGTCAAATATTCGGAGAGGAAACCAACCATGCATCACCATGTGTTTTAAAATTGCCTGTCCTACTGACAGAACATTGTACTCCTGACGACCTAGGTCTGTCACAAAAAAAAGTGGAACAAATCCATCTTTGTTGTGTGGTATTCGGTACACTGAAGGAGGATATTCCTTGTAAAATTCTTGTTGCCATTCTGGCCATTCATCAACTGGTCTGAATTGGTCATGATAAACAGTTTCACACACAACCTGTTTATCAGTCTCTTCCAGAGACAACATTTGGGTGGAGGAATGTACACCAACTTTGTTTGCATATATGTTGAACAAATGTGTAATTATGAACAATGCAAATAGTCATATAAATGTGCCCAACCTGCAGTGTGTCCACATGTTCTGGTTACTACTGTTGTGTTTACCAAGTACACAAGGAGAGGTTATTTACACAGTTCAGACAAGTGGTGTTTGTGAGACTCCAGGTAGTCCCATTGTCTCCACAGCACTGTGCCAAGAAGAGGCCACTGCACAAGGATGGTTGGGCACTGCCATAAAAGTTTCTTCCTCTCGCAGCCTGCCACAAGGATGTATATTCCGTACAAAGACACAAGACATACGTGTGTACACCTCTTCCACCCTTTCTGAATGTTCCCCAGACTATCAATGTTTGTGTCAAATCACAGCCCCCAGTTGTGAGTTGGGTCTCAATTCTGGCGATTGTATTTGTAAATCTGTCTTGTGCACTGCACAGACCGGTCTGCATTGCTCCTCCAATGCAGTGTGTACACATGCCCCTGCCTGTACTCAAGGTGGCAATGCCGATGTTTGCCAGTGTGGTGCAGTGGATTGCACCCCCCTCTCTGGTTTGACCTGTCTGAATCAGACTTGTCAGCCCTCTGCAGTGTGTGAAAACTTGGATGGGTCAGTTCCCAACACTGTTCTGTGCCATTGTGGTCAAATCGATTGCCACCCAACCCATGGAGAGTTTTGCCATGCACAACACAATGCCTGCATCAATGCCTGTCCAGCTGGCAGTTGGGTGGATTCCAACCTTGAATGTAGTCAATGCACTGTTCCTGGCTACTACTGCCCACCTGGTGGCACTGTGTCGCCCATTGCCTTTCCTTGTCCGTCTGGCCGCTACTCTAACCAACTGGGTATTGGTGATGAACAGTTGTGTCAATCATGCCCTCCAGGGACTTATTCCTCTGCCCCAGCAATTACCAGTGTCAACAGCTGTCAAATTTGCAATGCTAATCAGTATCAAGACGAATGGGGAATGGACAAATGCAAGGGATGTCCAGATGAGAAATTGATCAAAGACACTACATCTGCAGCCAAGCACGATAATTTAACAGACTGTGTTGAAGAGATCCCCATTTGTACATCATCGCAATACTTGTCCAACAATAAATGTGTGGACTGCCACCCATCTTTTGTCTGTGATGGCACTGCACAGACCGAGTGTCAACCAGGGTCTTATTGCAATGGTGATGGCCTTGCCCAACCTTGTCCTATTGGAAAATATGGGGAAAGCAAAGGCAGTGCTACTTTGGAAGCTGGGTGCAAAGATTGCCAAGAAGGTTCATACCAAAATGTGGTGGGACAAACTTGGTGTTCTCGTGGATGTCCACGTGGCAAATTTGGGACAGTGACTGGTGCATCGTCAGAGTTGGATGCTTGTGACAATTGCCATCAGGGGTACATGTGTCCCACTCTGTTCATGAACAGACCTACACCCTGCCCCATTGGCCATGCACAGCATCAAAACGGTGCCGAAACTTGCGAAATATGTCCAGTCAATACCTATTCCAATTCACTGGCCCAGACCAACTGCACAGCCTGTGGGACCAACAAAAATGACGAATTGTTGCAAACAACAGGCATGGGTGCCAACAGCTACACTCAATGCCAAATACGGCAACAGAGTTGTGCTCTGGGCCAATACCCCAACAAATTAAAAGTTTGCCAAGACTGTCGTCCTGGAACATTTGGAGACATCAAAGGTGTGGATTGTTTCCTGTGTCCCCGTGGTTATTACCAATCTCAACCAGGTACAAATCACTGTTTGCCTACAGTTTCAAGACGCTGTAATCAATTGGCGGGTTGTGCAGAAGAGAGCAACGTCTCTCTTCAAAAGTGGAACAACAGTCTCCAAGAAATTACAGTGGACAACAGCAGGTCTAGCCAAGACAGTTGGGTGCTGGGCATCTATGCAGTACTGTTTGGCACTGTGTTTCTGATTGTCATGACCCATCGGTTGTGTCCAGACTGTTTTCGCCATGCCGACATTATGTTTTCGGGTGACCACAGCATAGAGGACACACATGCACGACGGATTTTGAACACACGACTGGGTGCCGCCATGACAGTCTCCATTCCATTCGTCGTCGCTGGGATTGCGGTGTTTGTATTTACCTCTGACAACACAATTGTGCAGACAGGAATGGTTCCCATTGTGCGTCCAACATCTCACAACTACAGCACTTTTGACATCATTTACATGACAGAGTCTGCTGTTGCCACACCGTCATGCATGTCCATTGTTGTTGACACACGGATGGATTGCACTCACACAATTGTTCCAATGGGCACGTTTGTTTGTGGGGTTTATGTCCAATGTGTAGTTCTTTCCCCATTTGTCGGGACAAACACGGTGGTATTGACACTGCCCAGTGAGTTGCAAAGAGGCCAACTGTCTATGGTGTCCAGTGTGTGGAACCACAGCCAAACAAACATCACTTCACTTATCGACCCCCAATCCGGTTTAGCCACTTTGACCCCCTCCATGTTCAAGTACAAAGTCTTTCGCAGTTTGTTTAGGTTGAATACAGACGAAGAGTTTGGGCTGCAGTTTGTCCCCAACCAAGCAGTGTTGCACGATTCGAGCGAAGCCACTTGGCCACATACGATCGAACTCCACTTTAATGTGGTGGAAAACATGTTTGTTCACTCAGTCTCGTCCAAATTGGGCGTTGTGACACAATTGGGCACGGTCCTGACTTTGACAATTTCGGCTCTGTCCATTTTGAGGATTCTGAAACTTTTTTTGGAGTCTGTCATTGATAAGATATACACAGTCTTCTCTACAAACCCACCGACCGACATTCGAAAACGTCGTTCCATATTGCAAGAGGCTTCAACAGAGGTGAGTTTAACGTACAAATCTGGTTCGTCCAGTTCCAAAACTACCGACTTACCACTGCGACCTGTACCACTGCGACCTGTGCCACTGCAACCTGGACCACTGCAACAACAAAAGGTCTATACCGACGATGTGACTGGTCGACACTATAAACACAATCCATTGACCGGTAAAACCCAATGGGTACACAAAGGCAACAACAGTTGCAAACAGATGTTAGAGCAAAAATTGAGTGAAGATAATAAATCTGAACTATAAAGGTTAAATATTTTTATATTAAATGGGAGACTATGTCGAATTGAATAGACGTCCTCGTTTTGTGCAACCATCCACCTTTACATCCTGTAATATCATTTCTGGCCTGATTCATTTAGTGTCGTTGGGGTTGATTGCCTACCTGTTTGGTCATTCAAACGAACAATTGCAAGCGGTTGACACCGAGTCGTGGTTGCAAGAACATGTGTATGTGTACAACGAAACCTCCAAAAAATTGACGATATTTGCTGACAGTGTTGAAATCAAACCACAACATGTTCGACACAATTTGAAATCGACAAATGCCAAACATAGGCGGTTGGATGCCCAAACATCCACATTGACCATATCGGGGACAATATACAGTGACATACTCGATACACAGAGCATGTCTGTCCACGGTAAACACATACAGGGTCCACCAGGACCACCCGGCAAAGATGGTCTTGACGGCAATCCAGGCCAAGACGGCAAAGATGGTCTCGACGGCAATCCAGGACCGTCCGGCAAAGATGGTCTCGACGGCAAAGATGGTCTCGACGGCAATCCAGGACCGTCCGGCAAAGATGGTCTCGACGGCAATCCAGGCCAAGACGGCAAATATGGTCTCGACGGCAATCCAGGCCAAGACGGCAAAGATGGTCTCGACGGCAATCCAGGCCAAGATGGTACACCTGGCACAAGTGGCAAAGATGGTCTTGACGGCAAAAATGGTCTCGACGGCAATTCAGGCCAAGATAGCACACCTGGCACAAATGGCAAAGATGGTCTTGACGGCACACCTGGCACAAATGGCAAAGATGGTCTTGACGGCAAAGATGGTCTCGACGGCAATCCAGGCCAAGACGGCAAAGATGGTCTCGACGGCAATCCAGGCCAAGATGGCACACCTGGCACAAATGGCACTGATTGGGATGCACCCTTTTTGTCTTATGGTAACGATATATTAAACATGACTGTGACTCAATTCAATGTGTTTGGAAATGTGAAATTGTACAATAATATGAATGTTGATGGGTTTGTGAATGTGGACAGTGCAATGTCTGTGCATGGTGACCTATCACACGGTGGAGATATCTATGACCAAATCAACCAATAGTTTATGAATCAATTATTGTAGTTTACGATCCACATTACATCATAAAAAAAAAATAACAACATAAATAAATGAAACCAATGAATAGTTTTCCAATGGTAGTGGACCGTTGTGTCTCTCCATTTTTATCAGTGCAGTCCTTTATATCTTTGCGCACAGTCTGCAACACACATTATCAGGATCAGGAAGCATGGTTTGTGCGTTCCAACCCCATGCCTGTCCATGTCCCCTCTTTGAGCATGCGGGAGAAATTGGCACTGAATTATTTGCTCAGTTGGGCCATGCAATTTCCTGAGCAATTGGGCTCCGAAGATTGGTACCAACGAGTGATGGAGTGGCTCGAACACAACTCATCCATTCGCATCATGCACCATTTTTTTATGAATCAAGACATTGACAACTTGGACTTGACCGCTCTTTCTCTGCGACGCCGTTTTGTATGGCAACGTCAATGGCATCGGTATCGACGACTATATAAGATGAAATCCATCAAGAGAATTTCAACCCATGATCTTACAGACGAATACCCCTCAAAGCGACGCAAGTATTGGGTTCCAAGTGCAGGAATTGCACAGCCCTGTTGTTGACAATCCGTTCCTGGTGTTTTTCCTGTCGGTTCCAACCCGACCCAGCTCAGTGACTGTTCTGCAGCTGGACGACAGAGAACACCGCTTGGAACTTCTGGGTCAGGACTCTGAAATGGTGTTGGTCTGTCAAATGTTCTGTCCCCGTTTTGATGGCAATGTTAGTCCCACTACCCCAACTATGGTCACGCAGTACATGGGTTCAGCCACAGTGGACCTGTCCCAATGCAAGCCCAATACATACACCCTTGTTCTGCTGGATTCCTCTAGTCGTCCAGCATTGCGTGTGGGTCAAGTGACTGTACGTTTTACACATGTCTGTCCCCATTTACTGCCGGCCGAAAATCGGTTGCAGGTGCACTCGTCTCAAAACAACAACGTGGTGCAACAACTTGCCAATGCCAGCGAGGCAAACTTGACCCACATCCATGGGTTTGGTGAACACGGACTGCTAGGCATTGTACCAGGACTTGAACGGGTACATTCTCCCTACTACACCAACCACATGGGTACAACAATGCCGTCTGGTGCTTTTTGCATGATTTCCACCTGTGTGGTCGACCATCTCGAGCAGGCCATTTTGTCTCACCGACAGCGACTACAAGTGGCGCTTGCTCGCAATGTGATGTCGGAGGAAACATTTGTACGGGACGTGGCTGACATGATCAACAATGGCATCAAATCTAAACATGTCCGATGTTTAGTCGTGGTGGCGGATGCCGTAACTTTGCACGCTCGAATGGACATTGTCTACAACCCCGATGTGCAACTGACACCCCAAGCAATTGGCACCGAAAGATGGGAAATACCCCGCGAACCAAGGCCGGACGGCACTGTTTGTTTCACGGGAGACTGCGAGGATTTTGCCCGTGAGGTGTACCAACAGTGCAAAGAAATCGTGGCCTGGGTGTCGCCCTCGGTTCAGTCTGGCGACATCATGGAGTCGATGTCGGCCGTCCTGCATTTGTATGTCCCGACCATTGAACAGGGAGCCGTCGACTCCAGTGCCCACAGCAAGTACATCACCTATGAGGCTGCGTACCGCAATCACATTTGGGCGGCTTTGCATCCCCGCGATGCCTGGCGCAACAAAACAATGGGTGCGACTGTCTCCCTGAAACAATTGTACAATAAATGGCCTCAAGTCATGTGTGAAACAAGCCTCCCAGTGTTGCATCTCGAGGGGACTGGGGATGTCTATCCGGTCGTCACGTCCATCAAGCCAGGGTATGTGGTTCGATTGGACCGATTGGCCAAAGAAAAAAAGCAGGAATGTCCCCAGTTGGAGTTGGCGTCCACGCCTGACATGTCAGTGCAGACCGAGGGGTTTTCTACTTTTTACAAGTATGCAATCGCCTGCATGACAGACGTTTTCAAAGATCAGGGGTATTTGGACTTTACCTACATCACCAACGACAAATATGGTTGTCCCATTGGTGAATGGGCAAGAGGCAAATATAAATTCGTCCCGTCCACCCGACATTCTCCCGAAATAATGCAACACATTTCGCACATGATCAAATTGGAAAGGCCCATCGCACCAATCACCGTCTCCTCCTCCATCGTGCGTGGACCGGAGTTGTCCAATAATTACCATTTGAGATTTGGCCAGGACCATCCCTTCGAACATCAGCCCGACACAGCACTGCAGGGTGAGTACAACATTGGAGATAAAAAGTGGTACGAACTGTATTTTTCTGTAGAACGCAATACCAAAAAAAAAAGTCCATAAAGAAATAATAGAGTAGTGTGTTATAAAATGTCAAAGATAACTATATACAGAATGGATGGTATATGCCTCAAGTTTTACAATGCATTGGCTGCCAACAAACGATGCTCACCACTACTTACGGCATGGTACAACACCTTGAACAAAAATGCCCCAACACTGTCCTGAAAAGGGGTGGAATTATTTCAGCATATAAAGCCCAACCTGTCCTGAACAAATGTCAAACGCCTGCTTCCGAACCCACAACCCAGTCGGCCACCGATGTAAAAATGCACCACGAGGCCGCTACCTGATTCCGACCGGTGGGCCGTTTGTGGACATTGGCCATTTGTCTAAAACTTTCAGAGTTGTCTACTTTAAATTTGGTGCTTCAGGTCTGTACACAGTGACCTTTGAACATCCCACATCAACTTGGTCGTGTACCTGTCCAGATTTTGTGCATCGCCAACGGGCACAACATCGCACATGTTGCAAACACATTCAAGCCTGCATCGACAAAGAGAACGGGACCGTTAGAGGAGACAACTACCAACAGTTTTTGGAGGAACAGGTCCAGGAGCAGATAAACTAACGCGTTCCTGAGGGTCTAACCACGCAATCTAAGGACCAAATGAAGAGTGGCCTCTTTTTGGATGTTGTAATCTGTCAATGTTCTGCCGTCCTCCAGTTGTTTACCAGCGAATATCAATCTTTGCTGGTCCGGTGGAATGCCTTCTTTGTCTTGAATCTTCGCCTTGATGTTTTCAATGGTATCACCGGGTTCGACGTCCAACGTGATAGTTTTTCCAGTAAGAGTTTTGATAAAGATCTGCATGAGTGGTTGAGAGTCAATGTAGGAGACTTTATACTGGAAAAAGGTTCGGTGGTTTACCCACAGCAACAAATGTTAATTAAGGATATTTATTTTAGATGTTTAATATTTATGTTAAACTTGACTTAACTTAGTTGACCACCCACTCGGTATTTCTCGTACTCCATGTCTTTCAAGAAACAATTTTCACCATTGCGAACACTGCGGCATCCAGGGTAGACGTTGGGACCCCAATGGCCAGTGTTCATAGTGAGTTTGGTAAAACCCTCTTTCTTGGCGTCGTAAGACAACTGATGTCCTTGAAAACAGATTGTGTTGAGATGGCGTACTGGCGACAAAAATTGTTCTTCGTCACCATAGTTTTGAAGACGGTCAAAGCCCAGTTTATTTGAATATTCCGCTGCATTGGGGTAGTGAGGGTCTGTGTTGCGAATTGTGGTGTTGCCGATATTGAGGACATTGTTGGAATAAAAGCCAGTGATGTCCAGTGGGTTTTGGATATCTCCCGATTTAACTTCACCTGGAATCCAAATGGGGATCAAATCACGGTCAAACGTGTCCTCACTCAATTGACTGGCAAAACAGTCAATTGCAGGATCTCCAGCGCCCTGTCCTTCAAACACGTTGGAGCCCTCACCAGACACATAAGATTGTGCAAAAATGTCTTCCGCCAAAATGACATTTTTGGGTTGTTTCACGACAGATTTGTGGTAAAAAGTGTAGTGACCAATGTGAACTTTATGAATCACATCGTCCGTCAACATGAAATCGTGGTGGCCGTGGGCTGTGAAGCCGGTATCCATTCCACCCTTCATCAAAATGGCAGAGGCCATGTTGTAGGTCTGGAACGGACGAAGCAACATGACTGTACCCTCTCCAGTGGTGTCGATTGTTGCATCTGTACAAGCCTCTGCATTTTTTTTGGCTTTTGCTGCGCAGTCCTTAAAGGACATGCGTTCAAAATTGTCCGTGTCCATGGAGTAAATGAAGATGTCGCGTTCTTTGCCAACAATTTTCTTGTCGACATCCTTATTTGGGAAGACAAAGTATTCCCCAATTTGTCGTTCCCGCACCAACAAGTCCCGTGGTTCTCCAATGAAATCAATGTCAAAGGGTCTGGTTTCAAACACTTTGCTGCCCCGAAAGGTCAACAAATTACCTGGACCCTTTTCCAAATTGGCGGCCGCACCAGCACCTTTGCGGTAAAATTCGACTTCGGCCGAGGGAACCATCGTCACGTAGATGGACATTTTGCTGGGAAGAATCCACACGTTGGGCGTCACGCCTTCGTACTTCATTTGGTCTTTGAGTTCCGCGTCCAACAAGTAGAGGCCACGCTCTTGTTTTTGGACGAGAGCCCAACGACGTCGTTGTTTGCGCAACAACTGGCCTGGGCGGGTAACTGTGGCACCGTGTTGGCGTTCCCACTCTTTGTAGTGGTTTTTGCACGAAAGCAATGCATGAATCACACCGTGGTAGGCCGTTTCGTTGACAGAGTCGACAATTTGACGCAAATTCATGAGGTAGTGCTGACGACCTTGGTCGGTCTTGTAAAAACCGTGCTCAATGATAAAAGCTAAACCGCGACGGACCAAACGGTCAGAGCGGGATTCGCGCTCGGCAGTCACATACCGTGGGACACCTTGGTGAGGTTCCAAATCCATCAACGTTTTATTAAAACGGAAAATATCCCATTTGACGGACAAATCCTCGGTCAACACCCAGGGTAAGACCACGGAGGTGTACCAAGCATCCTCCTCAGTAATGAGGTAGTCCAGGACAGTCTCCAAGTGCTTGTTTTTGCCTTGGTAAGCTTTGGGCAAATTAAATGTCTCATGGGCGAATTTATCTTCGGCCAACATTTTTTGGTATTGTGGTTCTACTGACCCAAAAAAAGGTTGCAGGGCATGGTTTGTACTTGCGCTTCCGACTGAGCTAAGGTTGGTTGTATCTTCGTATGACATTTAGTTCAACAGCATGGGTCTTATATACTGCCTTTTTATTAGCGTTGAAACACAAAACACTTTTTACAAAAATCCCGGAATACACTATTTAACCCTGTGTACTTCCATACGCAGATAAGTGACACAATGGGGATTGTTTTTTCGCAGCTCGATGCACTTTGGAGTTCGTTCAAACGTGACTCAGGCATTTTGATTTTGGGATTGGACAATGCTGGCAAAACCGCGGTGCTGTACACTTTGAAACTGGAGGAACCAGTGGAGTACACCATGCCCACACTGGGGTTCAACCTTGAAGAGGTGACAATTGGCAATGTTAACATCAAAATGTGGGACATTGGGGGGCAATCCAAATTTCGGCAATTGTGGCCGCACTATTTTGAACAGGCCAACGGCATCGCGTTTGTGGTGGACTCCAACGATGTCGACCGTTTCGAGTTGGTGCGGGAAGAACTGCATGCACTGGTGGCCAACAAACATCTGGCAGGAAAACCGTTCCTCGTTCTGGCCAACAAACAAGACCTACCCATGGCCGCCAACAAAGAGCAGCTGACAACCATACTGCATTTGCGTGCCATCCGGAGCTCGCCCTGGCACATCATTGAGTGCGCTGCTGTCAAAAACACTACATTGAGGCATGGATTTGACTGGTTGGCCAATCATATTTGAATATCATCTATAAATAGTGGGGGGCCAAGTCTGTCAAACCATGATTGGAAACCCCCAAGATGTTGTTTCCACTGCACCACGCCGATTGGGCAATGCAGTGGAACCACTGCTACAATTTTTGGAAGTCAATGTCCGTCAACCATTGGCAGGGACTTGGTTCGACCATTGGATTGCCCTGCCCGCCAAAAACTATTACATTGCGGCCAAGCGGCGGGATTGAGGACAAATACACACTATTAAAGTACTGTTTTTTTGTTGCTAGTCAAAGGACAAACAAATAATGGACAAATATTTTTGCAAAGACTGCTTGGGGTTGTGGCGGCAGAACAAGTACATGTTGTGTTGTCCTGGATGTGTGGGGCATCGAGACTCGTTGGCTGGTTGGACACCAACATTGTTGTTGGAGACATATGGGCCAATGTTCAAAGTGGAGGAGAGGGCCTACTTTCCTGCACTTGTCCGTCTCCAACTCCCTCCACCACGGAGTCCACCGCAACATGTCAAACCACAAGTGTACAAGTGGTTACAAACACAATCGTTCTTGACTGGGTTTGTGGAGCAACAGACACGAATTTTGAAACACTACAACACAACCAGTGACCCCGTCTGGTGGGAGGCCTTAGACCCAATAGTCCAACAGTATCTACAAACATTACATTTTTAAATGAAAAAAAATCAATTTTTTTATTTTTTTATTCGATATATCCTCGGCGTCTACAGACATTGGGTGAACATTGACGGATGTCTTTGGTCCAGTATTTGATCAAGGCCCATGCACCATCCGGAATGCCATTGTATTTGACACGTAGTGCAGAGACCTCTTCAGCAGACACTGTTGCAAACGGTAACTTTTCAAAGTAACTGTCGTCAAACTCTTTGCAATTGGCTACTAATTCAGGGGTGACCACCTCGTAATTGTATTTGCCATTCGCATCAAAGCAAAACGGCAACAATTTAGGTTTGAATGCATTAAAAGCCATCATGTGCATCAAGAAAAAGGTGGGTTTGTCGGAAGGCCAGTAGGCACCAGTCGAATGAAACAACGAACCAAAGATCTCCGTCTCACGGCGACCAAGACCCAAAAATTCAGAGGGATGTTGTCGACGTTGCCCCGGGAGCATCAACGTCGTTGGCAGTGGTGGGGCCGTCGCCAACGACTTTTTCTTCTCAATGGCCTTTTTTCTGTTCAGGCCTTGGTAGAACAGAAATTCATCTTGAACATTGGCAGGGTTGTACGGAGACAAAAACAACGACAGAGAATTCTGTCCAAGACGACTGATCTCGTGCGCGACCGAATCGGCAAACAGAATGATTTGACCCGGTTTGGTTGTTTGGACTGTTGTGCGGGGCCATGGCGACAACTGGCTTTGCGTGGGCTGGACAAACAGCGAGACTTGGCCGCCCATTTGGACAAAGAGTTCCCGTGCTCGGGGATCGTTGTTGGAACCTTTGTAGTAGGTAAATGTCCGACCCGACGTGACGCAAAGAATGGCTGAAATGCCAGAGTCGTCAGAGAGGACATGGGGCCCTTCAATGTGGGCCTGTTTGAACCCATCGTCCTTGTTGACGGGGTTGAAACGAAAACGGTTGGGTCGGATCTGCCAGTCGCGAGTGCCCGTCGTCTCAGTAAAGATCGCGTCGACCACCAGAGAGTCGATCGCAAAATCGTGAGCGTCGGATGCATAAGTGTGCCACATCCCACCAGAAATGCCAGGCAATCCCTTGCAGGCCTTCGCATCGATGTCCGACCAGTTTTGAGGCGATGGCAGGCGATATTGTGTGTGGACCCGAGCGTTCCAGTACCGTACCATCTGGTCACCCGGACATTCGATATGGATGTTGGCATCCACAATAACTACTTCTTCCCGACCAG
>Ga0302137_1000286_pt1 | contig 21636 bp, 17 predicted proteins | sample CBN3_SCM_MG_FD_203127 | JGI IMG/M metagenome (GOLD analysis project Ga0302137, IMG submission 203127) | Marine microbial communities from Western Arctic Ocean, Canada - CBN3_SCM | ecosystem: Environmental > Aquatic > Marine > Oceanic | place: Canada: Western Arctic Ocean | collected 2017-09-15 | reverse complement strand
GCGCAACTAATTTCCCGGATATCCACGATTCATAGGCTGCGCTTGATTGAGCCGACTGAATACCCCAAATCTTAGTTGAAGCAGATAACTCATCTCTAGCAAGTATCCATCCACACACACCTGAACCTCCCCCAACCGGAACAATAACCAAGTCCACACCCTCAAGTTGACCATCTTTCTCAAATATTTCCAGCGCAGCGGTGCCCACGCCACTGATTAATTTCGGTTCATTAGCGGGATGAATATAACGCCCATGAAATTTATTTGAATACTCAATTGCGGCGTCACGACATGCATCAAAATTAGCACCTACATACTGCAACTTGGCACCAAACCGTTCAATTGATGCGGCTTTATCTGGATTGCCGTTCTCAGGCAGAAAAATCGTAGCAGGAATGTCAAAAAGTTCTGCGGCGTACGCGATTGACTGACCGTGATTTCCGGTCGATGCTGTGACTACTGCTTTACAGCCATCAGCTGCAAGGCTGGCCATTAGGTTGAGACCACCTCGGAGTTTGAAAGCTCCAATCGGATTGCTAAACTCCCATTTTAACCAGATATCTGCACCCAGAAACTCGCTTAAGGCAGGCGCGAAGACCAAAGGTGTCTGTGATGGAAGATATCTTCTAATTACCGCCAGTGCATCGCGCATTTCAACTAACGTAGGTGGCATCATTTTTAATCAACGATTCTAAAAATCAAGGAAAATATCGGCGCCCGCGCCAGTCGCATACTCAGCCGTACCTTTTTTATTGCCACTAGTGAAAGTAATTTCAGTACCAGGGGTAGCACAAGAATCTTCAAGTTTGAAGAACCATTGTCCAACTCCATCAGCTGTCGTCGTGGCACAGATTACACCGTTAGCAGATGCTGTAACAACAGCGTTAGGTGATGCATTCGTTCCATACGGTACAAACGGAGGTTGACCGGAACCACTTTGAGTTGCTGGAGCCGCCGTTGCCGCCGCTGGAGCTGCTGTTGCCGCCGCTGGAGCTGCTGTTGCCGCCGCTGGAGCTGCTGTTGCCGCCGCTGGAGCTGCTGTTGCCGCCGCTGGAGCTGCTGTTGGAGCTGCTGTTGCTGTTGCTGGTGGTGGATCGCCAGTTACTTTCAGCACTTGACCCACCCAAATCACATCTCCTTCAACATCCGGGTTCAACGCTCGAAGTTGAGCAAGTGTTAAGCCATATCTTGCCGCGATATCAGTTAAATTATCACCCCCCACCACAACATATTCCGAAAGATTTTCCTCTACTGTCTCTGTCGGTGTCGCGGTAGGAGCCACAGTTGCAGTTACTGTAGCAACTTGAGTGGAACTGGTAGTCGCAGCTACTGTAGCGGCTTTTGTCGCTTCAATGACGGATTCACTTCCGACTTCTGAATTTCCACCACAGGCGATGAGTAGTGCTGATAAGCTTGATAAGAGGACTATGAGATTCCAATTCATTTTATTCCATTCACTAGCCCCCGCTCCACAAACTATAAAGCAAATTTCTACTGCTTTACAAATATCTTAGAAACTCACTTGCCGTTCTAGTCCTAATAGATTAAGTTTGTGTTCAGATTTGGAGAAAATTATGTCAGATCAGGTAGATGAATCCTACGATATTGAGGTCATCAAGGCCGAATGGATTGGGAAAAAGACGGAGAAAACAACGGGAAGGTACCCGGTTGAATATGACCCGATCAGGAGACACTGTCACATGGTAGAAGATACAAATCCACTGTTCCTTGATCCAGATGCGGGCAAAAATAGTCAATATGGTGCGGTTATTGCGCCTCCTGTAATGGCGGGTTATTTTGCGGGAAGTGGGCCTTGGCCTCAAAAAGCTAAAACAGATGCACTTGCAAATGTTCCAACTCGAGGCGAGCGTAAAATCAACATGAACATAGATTGGGAATATTTAATTCCTATAAAAATTGGTGATCAACTTAGTTCGCAACGTGAACTCATAGATATTTTTGAAAAGCCGATTAAATTAGATTCAAAGGCGGTGTGGCTCGTCACGGAAACGCGAATCACTAACCAAAACGACGATGTTGTTGCAATTGGACGAAACACACTACTAACACACCGGACGCCTGAACAGGTCTCCGCTGATTTATAGAAATAAATAAGGAGAATACGCATGACAACACTACAAACTCAACTTCACTGGGAAGATGTAAAAGAGGGCGACACAATTCCAGGATATACTCTTGATCTCACTTGGACAAAAATGGTTGAACAAGTCAGTGGTTCACAAGATTTCTATGAAGTCCACCATGATCCGGATTTTGCTAGAGAAGCTGGACACGAAGAAATCTTCTACAACACCGGATTCACTCAGGCTGCGTTGTGTCGTCTGCTGACCGACTGGATGGGAAAAGATGGCTGGATTCAAAATTTCAGCTTCCAAATGCGCCGTATGAACATTCCTGAAGACCACGTGCAAGTGAAAGGCGTGGTTACAGGTACCCAAGTCAGAGAAGATGGCAAAGGGGCTGTTACCGTCGATCTTTGGTTAGAAAACGATCGAATTGGTATCACGACTCCTGCCGAAGCTACCGTCCTTCTTCCATTGCGCGAATCCTAATTAAATTAGTTTTGGGAAGGAGCTCGAACTGGACATTTCACTGCTATCACACATGATGCCAATGAAATAACAGCACATACCCAAAATACGCTCAGGACACCAGAGAAATCAGCCACAAAACCGGCAACGACTGGTCCGGCAAACATACCAATGGCGTAGAGGGCTTGATAAATCCCCATGGATGTAGTTCGCGTAGCTCCCGGCACCACTAACACTGCCAGGGTCATCAAAATGAGCTGCGACATGCCACGACCCAATCCACCTGCTGCTTGACTCACCATTATCAAAATTGGTGAATCTAGTAAAGGAATTACAGCCACAGAAATAGCGATAATAAATAACCCAAACACCAGAATATTCCTATATCCAAATTTTTCTACCAACTTGGGAGTCGCAAGGTTTCCAGCTGCTGAAAAAATAAACATTGCTCCTGCAATTAGACCATTTTGAAATTCTGTCGCGCCAATTGATACAGCGTACACAGGTACAAAAGAAAAGCTCACAGCAAATGTGACGAAATGAATCAGTATTCCAATAAGTGAAATTCTTAGTAACAATGGATTGCGACCAACCCGCAAAAAATCTGCCCACGACATTACTGTCCTATCCAGTTGCCGAGGTTCTTTAATCAGCAATATTAGGACTGTGCCGATCAATCCAGATACAAAGCCCGCAAAAAAAGTTGATACACCCCCGTAGAGTTCACCAATAATTCCTCCAAGAAAGGTTGCTACCACGATCCCAAAGGCATTCACAAACATCACCCACGACATAGCCTGATTCGTTTTGGAGTTGTGAAAGTAAGAAATATAAAGAACTGATATTGCGACCCAGCCAGCGCCAGCCACACCAGTGAGCGAGCGTGCCAAAAATAATACAAACGGTGAGGGAGCAAATAACAGACCAAGAGCCCCAGCGGAGGATGCAATAAATGCTACGAGTACAAATGGTTTCCGTTTCCCTAGCAGATCAGAAATTATGCCTACAGGAATACGTAATGCCATTTGCCCTATAGCGTATGAAGCAATGACTATTCCCAACACCGTGTTTGAGGCGCCAAGTTCAAGTGTGTGAATAGGTAAGAACGGAACATAGAAGTACAGAGACATCCAAAAAAAGAAAATTGCTATCGTCGAGAGCAAAATATTTCGGTCTAAAGATATCGACGTTTTGCTTAGAGGCATATATACCAATTTTTTGAGCTAAAACCATACAAAAACGAGTCTCTTTGTATTCCACCATCTTCATACACATAAGGCGTAGATGCCAGCCAAACGTTGATTAGCTCGGCTCAAGACGCTACCATCCAGAAACTAGAACTGTAAAACTTAAATCGCCTCCAAGAAAAGAGATACTAAGTATGAAATTAGCCGTTGAATTTCCTAATGTGATTTACCGAGAGGGACCAGATGCAGTTGCGAGCCTTGCTCGTGCAATCGAAGAAATAGGATTCGACCAGCTCGATATGTTTGACCACGTGGTAATGGGACACCCTACTGATGACCGGCCCGCCATGGCCTACCCCTCCAATATGCCGGTGCTGGAAGCACTGATGACCCTCTCCTATGCGGCCGCAGCTACCTCGACAATTGGTCTTGGAACTGAAGTTCTAATTTTACCTCAAAGACAACCCACGCTAGTCGCTAGACAAGTAAATACGCTCGATATCCTGTCTGGTGGGCGGGTACGGTTGGGTGTAGGAGTTGGTTGGCAACAGTCTGAATATGAGGCGTTAGGTGTTAATTTTACTGCACGTGGAAAAATGATGGACGAGGCAATTGATTTCATGAAAACCTGGTGGCAAGAAGAGAATGTGTCGTATCAGGGGCAATTTTACTCAGCTAATAATATGGCCATGGAGCCTAATTCCCCACAAGGTGCAAACATTCCGATATGGATTGGTGGCAACTCGGAAGCCGCATTAAAGCGGGCTGGGCGCATTGGAGACGGTTGGATGGCATCTGGGTCAGCAGATGACTATGAAAAAATGTCTTCCGCAATTAAACGAGTGAAGTCATACGCTGAAGAATTCTCACGAGATCCTGATACGCTTGGATTTCAAGCACAGTTAAGCCCGCCACCTAGAAATAATGATCCTGCCTCTAGAAATTTCTATGCGAATCCTGACGATGTTGCAGCGACGGCATTATTAGCGAAGTCCATTGGATTTGATTGGGCGACAATTAACGTAACTGGCGTATTCGTGGCGGGCGCCAGGAGTCTAGATGCCATTATAGAATCACTAGCAGTTCTTCATAACAAAATTCGACAGGAAGTAGGCACCGCATAGCATAGAAATCTAGTAATTTTGAGATGAATTAAATTTCCGATCACTAACATTTAAGGATATAAACAATGACACAGTCACCTATTAATAGTTCAAGTAGCTACGAAGCCGTAGAGGGCTGGGCAAAAATTCCACATGGTACATGGCTTCGCGAGGCGACCTCGGTAGCCGTAGATTCTGAGGATAAAGTTTATGTCTTCAATCGAGGCAACGTACCAATGCTCGTCTTTGATGCCGAGGGAAACCTCATTAATCAGTGGGGAAATAAATCTCCCTACAGCGGCATGACTTCTATCACCGATCCCTACGGAATTACTAGAAAAGTATGGCAAGGCGTTGACTATGTTTGGCCGCATTCAGTTCGGGCAGACCATGAAAACAACCTCTGGCTTGTGGATGTACATAGCCACACAATCACCAAAACCGACAAACAAGGCAACGTTCTCCTGAAGATCGGAACTGGATCCGCATCTATTGAACAAGGTGGTGAGCCATTCAATAAACCTACCGACGTAGCAATTTCATCGGCTAACGGAGACGTATTCGTATCTGACGGATATGGAAATTCAAAAATCCATCGCTTCGATAAAGATGGAAATCATATTCTTTCTTGGGGTGAATCAGGGGCAGATGACGCGCAATTCAGCCTTCCCCACAACCTAGCACTCTTGGATAACGACAAAGTAGTGGTCTGTGATAGAGAAAATCATAGAGTACAGATGTTTACTACTGACGGTGAATTCATTCGATCCTGGCATGCTCACAAAGCGGTTGCAGTCACAATTGGTTCAAATAATGAAATCTTAGTTGCAGAACAAGGGCCTCCTCCCGTGCAATCTGGAGTCCCAAATCTAGGCCATCGAGTGTCGATATTCTCGGAAACTGGGGAACTAATTAATCGAATTGGAAGAGATCTCCCAGGTGAGTCTCCAGACCAATTTCTATGGCCGCACAGTATCGCTGTTGATTCATCCGGAAGTATTTACGTAGCAGAAGTATCTTACGTCGAAGTTGGCAGTAAGCAAGATCCCGCAAGAGAAATGGTGAGCCTTCGGAAATGGCGAAGAACCAGCTGATTACTGGATGCAGTTTCAAAAAATAAGACAACATTTGCGAGCATAATGTGACTGGCACCCCGAAACAACCTGTCGCTCCCCCCCTAGCCGGAGTACACGTGCTGGATCTCGCCGATGAACGCGGAATTTATGGATCCAAATTGCTGGCTGATCTAGGTGCAAGCACTATTCGAATTGAATCGATCCATGAGGATGGACTCAGGCAGCGAGGGCCATTTAATCAGGCTGGCGAATCACTCTGGTATGCCTATTATGCGTCGAATCGGGTAGTAATAAAAATCGATCTTAAATCAGATCACGGGATAACTCAGCTAAAGAAACTTGTATCGAAGGCAGACATCATCATTGATACGGGTATATTGAATTCTATAACCTCGACTGGCTTTGACTTGAACGATCTCAATAGTGAGGTTGTTCACGTGGATGTGTCGTCGTTCGGGCAGGATGGCCCTTGGAAGGATTTTCTGGCGCCCGACCTGATCGCTGGAGCCCTCGGTGGCACTGTCGCCACAACGGGAGATATCGATACCACCCCGCTCAAATTATTTGGCGATCAATCTTTTTTAGTATCCGGAACGTATGCAGCGATAGCAGCTCTCACTGGACTCTACGATGCTGAAGACAGAGGTGCAGCTAGGCGAATAGATGTACCTGTTCACGAAACTATCGCGAGTACGTTGGAGCACGTTCTGATGCTCGCTCTGTATCCAGGATTTGTCCCGTGGGCAGATGGAAAAGTACTGCCTCGGCGTGGTTCACTACATTGGGGTAATGCGTATGAAGTCGTCCCCGCCATAGGAGGATCGATCATGGTGACTCCTACTCCAAACGTAGAAAAACAAATTGCTTGGCTCGTAGAAGAACAAGTAGAGGAAGATTTACTTGATGAAAAATACGCGGCGTTGGAGCGCCGACAAGAATTTATTAGCCGCATAATGACCGTGTTGCGCAAATGGGTCGCCACCAAAAACGCTGAGCCTTTCTTTCATGAAGCTCAAAGCCGACACTATCCATTTGGGCTCGTTATGAAGCCCGACGAGGTAGCAAATAACCCCCACCTACAAGACCGTGATTGGTGGAAGGAATATCCGACTGAGAACTCAGTTGCCAAAGGCCCTGGCGATCCCTATCACTTCAGTAGATCAGCTCTTAGAAAACCCACAAAACAAATCACGTATCCTACACTTTCCGAAAATATTCTTAACACAATTGGATGGGTGTAATGTCTGAACTGCCGTTCAACGGACTGCGAGTACTAGATTTTACGCACGTTCTCGCAGGACCATTCGCTACTCGCATCTTGGGTGACCTCGGTGCAGACGTAGTAAAAATAATGAGTGAAGCTCGACACGGACCCGATGGTGGAACCAGCAGTCCCTACCACGCGATGTGGAACCGAAGTAAACGAGTGCTACAACTCGACATGACCCAGCCAGATGCCCGACTAATGTGCGCAAACATGTGCAAGCGAGCAGATATCGTAATAGATAATTTTTCTCCGGGAGTATTAGATAGGTGGGGTATCGGCTATGAAGTAACCTCTATCGAAAATCCAGGTGTCATCTATATACAAATGTCAGGGATGGGTGATTCAGGTCCATGGTCCTCATATGTATCATTTGCACCGACCGTCCATGCACTCGCTGGGCTTACATACCTCACTGGTGTCCCAGGCCGAGAAGATATTGGGATCGGCTTCTCCTACAACGATCACCAATCAGGTCTACATGGCACAGTAGCCTTGCTGGCCGCATTGATCGAACGACGAAAGTCAGGGATAGGTCAAAGAATTGAACTGTCCCAATTTGAAGTAGGAACGACCTTTAATGCTCCAGCTTTACTAAATTTTTTTGCAAATCAATCGATTGCTGGACCTTCTGGAAACCAATTGCCTTTCGATCAGGTCGCACCTCACAATTGTTATCCGTGCCTGGGAACAGATCGTTGGATAGCTATAGCAATCATGAGTGACGACCAATGGATCAAGCTGATTCAGCAAATGGGAACACCAAACTGGGCGACAGATTCGTCCCTTGCCCATGCAACTGGACGAATCGAAAATCAAAATTTTATAGATGAACAAATTACAGAATGGACTCAATCGCAAATTGCTGAAGATTTGATGATCCTGTTACAAACCAATGACATTCCTGCTGGAGTCGTACAAACAGGAGAGGACCTTGTTGAAAAGGATCCGCAACTTGCTAGCTCCAATTTCATATTTGAATATGATGATGAACATCCTACTCTTGGAAAAATATCCGGAGATAGGCTACCGCTACACTTCGAAGATAAGTTAATACGCAAGTACAGTAGACCGGAGATCTTTGGAGAATCGAACAGGCAAATTCTCAAGGATTGGCTGAATATGACTGATGATGACATCAATTCAAATATTCAATCTGGGCTTATTAGGTAAAAACAGTTGTCAGTACTAAGGAGTGAAAATGTTACAAGATCTTACGGGGCAGGTTGCTTGGATTACCGGAGGAGGAACCGGCATCGGAGAGTCTGGTGCTATCAAACTCGCCGAGGCCGGCTGCCAAGTTGTACTCTCAGGTAGGCGAGCTGAACCTTTGGAAGCTGTTGCTGCTCAGATACCTGGTGACGTATCTATTGAACCATTAGACGTGTCCAATAATGAGTCAGTAATGGCTGTGACCGAACGAATACTCGAACGATATGGACGAATCGACATAGGAGTATTCAGCGCCGGTATTAATGTCAAAGATAGGAACTGGCCAGTTATATCGATCGACAGCTGGAATGATGTTATCAACATAGATCTGAATGGTGCCTTCTATTGCTGTCAAGCCGTACTCCCTTCGATGAGAGCAAATGGTGGCGGCGTGATAATAAATGTGTCATCAATGGCGGCAAAAGGTGTCGGGCTCATAACTGGACCAGCTTACACCGCTGCCAAGCATGCAATGAATGCGATGACCGCAAGCCTGATTCTAGAAGAACGAAATAATGGAATACGAGCAACTGCGCTTTGTCCTGGCGAGGTAGCAACTCCAATACTCGACCAACGCCCTGTACCTGTGAGTCCGGAAGATCAGGCCAGAATTCTACAGTCAGATGATTTGGGTGAAGTAATTCGCTTTATCGCCCAGCAACCACCTCACGTAACACTAAATGAAATTCTGATAAATCCCACCTGGAATAGATTTGAGGCTTGATACTCTTGGAGAATTTATCTTCAAAGTAATCGAAAATAATAAATCAGTGAAGACCAATTAAAAAATGAAATGAGCAGAACATGAGCAGCGATATAGAAGTAAATGACGCCGTTAAGAGACTTGGAACTGAAACTGCCTTCGAAGTACTAGCAAGGGCCGAGGCATTAGCGGCTGAAGGAAAAAGCATCATAAACCTTGGCATTGGACAGCCTGATTTCAAAACCCCGGAACACGTGGTTGAGGCTGCCCAAAAGGCACTCCGTGACGGCGCGCACGGGTACACACCAGCTGCAGGAATACCAGCACTCCGTCAATCTGTCGCAAATGACTTGCAGGCAAGACACCAAGTCGCAGTTGACCCGAGCAGTGTACTAATTACACCCGGAGCCAAGCCCATTATGTATTTCGCCATATCGATATTAGGCCAACCTGGTGCCGAAATTATGTATCCGAATCCCGGATTTCCTATATACGAATCAATGATTAGATACACCGGTGCAAAACCAGTCCCCATAGAATTAAAAGAAGATGCAGGGTTTGCGTTCGATGCTGACACCGTGTTGTCACAAGTCAACGAAAACACAAGACTAATTATCATTAATAGCCCCGCAAACCCGACTGGTGGTGTGGTTCCTCGAGACACATTTGATAAGTTAGTTGCCGGCTTGGAACAATACCCAAAAGCAGTAATTCTCTCAGATGAAATCTATAGTCGAATTTTGTATGACGGCGAAGAGCATGTCAGTATGCTGCAGTATGAAAGCATACGCGACAGACTAATAGTGATAGATGGGTGGAGCAAAACATATGCGATGACCGGCTGGCGCCTTGGCTATGGAGTATGGCCAAGTACGCTATTTGAATACGCCGAAAAACTTGCTGTCAATTCATACTCATGTCCCAATGCGGCGTCACAGCACGCGGGCATTGCAGCCCTGGAAGGGCCACAAGATCAAGTTGGCCAAATGTTGGATGCATTTGACGAGCGACGAAAAGCCGTAGTCGACGGCTTAAATGCGATCTCAGGTATCACCTGCGTGAAACCAAAAGGCGCCTTTTATGCATTTCCCAATGTTCAAGAAACTGGATTCGACACGCGTGATCTGCAACAAAGACTTCTGGAAGAGGCTGGAGTTGCTCTCGTCGCCGGCACCTCATTTGGAGCACTTGGAGAAGGATATTTAAGAGTTTCCTACGCCAATAGCTTGGAAAATGTGAACGAGGCCGTCTCTCGAATTAATGATTTCTTGTCGTAAAAGCTGGCAAAAGTCAGTATCTAATGAGATGACAAATCTATCACTATCTCCGTATATCGCTCACTAACATTAACAGTTCTGCTTGACAAATCATGGTGGAGTGGGACAATTAAGTGAGGAAACCGGTATATAGTCCACAAATTGGACTTAGAAAAGGAGGCTCCGGTTATGGAATGGGAAGCAGTGTTGGTAGTCCTGGTTACGGCGTTAGCCGTCTCTCGAGTGGGAGATGTCGTGAACGCTATTCTGGGCAGTGTGTTGCCAAGTGGTAATATTGGCTCCACATCACTAAAGATGGATCGGCTTGTCCTTTGGATAGTAGCCGCTGTCATGGCGTATATCGGTCAGCAATTTATTGGATTCGATATGCTAAACGCATTAGGAATCAGCTCCGGTAATACGGATATGATCTGGAATATCCTGGCCTTTATGTCGATTGTTGATGCAACCGACGCATTCGCTAGGAAAAAACTCTTGTAGTAATTATTACCCGCAAGATAGAAAAAGGACGGCTTAGGCCGTCCTTTTTTTTTGCTAGATTACCTTTTCATCACGAAATTGATTAATTTCTGATTCAGTGAAACCAACTTCGAGCAGTATAGATTCCGAATGACTTCCAAGCTTCGGGGCCGGTAATCTCGCCTTAGTGGGTGTAACTGACATTTGTACGATCGGTCCCACCACTTGCTGCGGACCTGTTACTTCATGCTCCAAATCCGACATCATACCCATAGCAATTACCTGAGGATCACTAGACATTTCCTCAGCGAAATGAACTGCTGAAACCGGGACTCCTACGGCATTTAATAATTCTTCCCATACTGATGCTTCTTTATCCATAAATATAGTTTGCAATTCTTTCTTCCAGTCGGTGACTCTGATTTCATTTTCCGTGGTCGAAGCGTCGAAATCTGGTGAATCTGTCTCGTCATAAAAATTAAGTAGTTTTCGGACCGAATCTCTATTCTGCTGAGTTAGGGCACCTAAAATCAACGAGCCTTGCTTAGTGTGATATCCACTATAGAACAAACGGTGCGACGTAAATCGCATTGTCTGCTTTGGCCTGAGTGCCATTAACTCTCCATATGTGGCACCACTGGATCGCCGAGCATTAATTTCATTCATGAGTGGATCTCGCACGGTTACATCATGCACAGGTTCACGCATTACCCGTGTCGCCAACAGATCCAATCCGCTCTGCAATAGCGACAATGAAAGTTCTTGGCCTCGTCCTGATCGCTCTCGCTCATAAAGAGCCGCACAAATTGCCATGGCTGCGGCAAGCCCCGATGTCTTATCAATGATGGGCGTTACTTGGACAGGTAATGGGGCACCATCCTCATCTATTTTTCCTTCCGCGGCCATCACACCTGAATACGCTTGTGCAACTATGTCCGAACCACCCTTTGTCGTATGCGGTCCTGAATTACCAAATCCTGTGATGGATGCGTAGATGATGTCTGGTCGAACCTTGCGTAAACTTAAGTAATCTATACCAAGTCGCTCCGCCACACCATTTCTGTAGTTAATAAGTACTACGTCTGTAGATGGAAGCAATCGACGAATAATATTAAGTCCAGACTCTGATTTCAGGTCCAAGGCAAGGCTCCGCTTACCTCTATTAAGAGACTGAAAATACTTCCCTTCATTTGGCACTACAGCGGCACTATTTCTCCTCGATTCACCCTCCAAGGGCTCTACTTTGATTACGTCAGCGCCAAAGTCAGAGAGATAAATACCTGCCACTGGGCCGGCAATAATTTGTGAAAATTCTAGAATTCTGACGCCGCGTAGCGGTCCGGTTATCGTTTCATCCACAGACACAAATACCTCTTTATCCTCTTGGCAGGCCTAAACCGCGAGTCGCTATGATATTCCTCTGCACCTCCGATGTACCTCCCCGTATTGTGGCAGGAACTGATCGGATATATGCAGCCGTGTAACGGCCAGCGACATCCTCTTCAGAAATTTTGTTGGCGTGCAAGCCAAACACCCGAGTGGAGGTAAGTGCTAGACGCTGAGATAACTCAGAATTGAAAAGTTTAGCAGTTGAAGCCTCATAGTTAGGAAGCAAGCCACTATTCTGCATGGAAATAATTCGAAAAGAAAATTGAAACATTACTTCAGATTCGATATATCTGTCCACAATTGCATTTCGAACAATAGATACGTCCTTCATCTCTTCACGAATAACTCTCATTAAATTTGTTAAGGACCGACGTGCCGCAACAGCACCGCCTATGTTAGATCGTTCAAAATCTAATAAAGTCATCCCGACATACCAACCTCGATTTTCTTCTCCAACTAAATTGCTAACTGGGACTTTGACATCATCAAAAAAAGTTTCATTGAAATAGTGATTCCCTGCCATATCCATAAGAGGTCTAACCACTATTCCAGGCGTCGCCATATCTTCGACCAAAAGGAATGAAATGCCGCGATGCTTTGAGGCTTCGTTGTCGGTGCGAACCAGCAAAAAAATTGCGTCCGCCGTGTGAGCTCCAGAGGTCCATATCTTCTGACCGTTAATCGTATAGGTATCCCCATCACGAGTAGCTTGGGTCTGCAGCGAAGCCAAATCCGAACCAGAACCTGGCTCGGAATAACCTTGAGCCCAAACAGTTTTTCCATTCAGTATTTCGGGAAGATATTCGAGTTTTTGAGCCTCAGTACCATGCACAATTAATGTTGGACCGAGCATACTTACTCCGGAACCGCCAACACTCGGTGCCCCGGCCCCGGCCAATTCCTGATTCAATATGAACTGCTCCATAGCTGATAATCCAGCCCCCCCATATTCAACCGGCCATTGTGGTGCAATCCAACCATGACTGCTTAGTGAGAGGTGCCAGTCACTTGCTGCCGTTTGGGCATCGAGATTAGGATCTTTACGATCGAACTCCCATGTTCTCTCTGGTGGCCCCTTACCTTCCTTATATCTGGTTGGAAGTTCAGCATCTATTACGCGCCGAATCTGATTTCGAAATACTGACTGCTCTACTGTGTCATTCCAGTCCATAGTTGACCCGATCTACTAATTGGAAGATACGCTAACACACAGGATAATATTCTTCTCTTAAATACTCGTTCGAATACCAGGCCGCACCAGCTCATCTTTTGAGACTGCTCGATTCCATTTTGGCGCCGGTGTCTGGATTATTGGTAATAAATCCATTGCCCCATACGACTTTCTCACTTGGAGTTCGGCTGGTTCACCATATGCAGTCGATCTTTGCTTAGGAATTCGCTTCATATATGAAATCACAGATTCCATTTCTTCTGGTGGAAGTTCCTCACCAAAAGATGCGCCCGCTGCACGAGTGATACTCTCATTCATTAATGTTCCGCCAAGATCATTGGCCCCAGCATTCAAGCACTCTGCCACACCTCTAGGCCCCATCTTCACCCACGACGCCTGAATATTAGATATCACTGGATTCAAGGCTAAGCGAGCAACCGCATGCATTAATAGTGCTTCTCTAAATGTTGGGCCTTTTCTTGCTCTACCTTTTAAATAAATTGGTGCCTCCATATGAACGAACGGCAAAGGAACAAACTCCGTAAAACCACCAGTCTTCTCCTGAAGATGTCGGATTCGGGCAAGGTGTCTACCCCAATTTATCGGACTATCTATATGACCATACATTATTGTCGCGGTCGTATTAAAACCTACTTTGTGCGCGGTTTCCATTACCTCAAACCACTGATCTGTTGATAATTTATCGGGACACAAGTCTTTACGTATTTCATCATCCAAAATTTCTGCGGCAGTACCAGGCAGCGTCCCTAGACCTGCTTCTTTCAATCGAATCAAGAATTCCTCTAGCGTGATATTCAACGTTTCTGCACCTTGCCAAACCTCAAGGGGAGAAAATGCATGGACGTGCATATCAGGAACGGCAGCTTTCACAGTGCGACAGATTTCCAGATAAGTTTCTCCGGTATAGTCTGGGTGAATACCACCTTGCATACATACTTCAGTGGCACCACGCTCCCATGCCTCTACGCTTCTTCGAGAAACTTCTTCCAAATCAAGATCGTATGGTGTTCCACGTAGATTTTCACTCAGCTTACCTTTCGAAAACGCACAAAATTGACACTTGAAATAACACACATTTGTGTAGTTAATATTGCGATTGACTACGTATGTAACCTCTTCCCCATTAACTTTTTTTCTAAGCTCATCAGCAGCGTTGGCGATTGCAGCTACATCGTCGCCTTGTGCTCTAAATAATTCGGCAATCTCGTATTCAGAAAGAGCCAGACCATGAGTAGCCTTTACACATAACTCCTCAATCCTTGGGGAGATTCGTAATTGACTTGCAGGCGTATCTAACAGTTTCAACAACTTATCAGGCAACATCGCGTCACTATCGCCTGGCGACCATGAATCTTCCCGTGCAAATCCGTCTGCGTCCGAGCCCTGTAGTAGAGCCGTACGTAGCTTCTTCCCTATCCACTGATCCATGTTTTTCACATACTTTGGATATGCCGTAAGGCGTTCAATGAGAAATTTACCTTCATCAGAAGTCATCTTTTCGAGCAGCTCTAAATGTGGCCAAGGAGCCTCTGGGTTCACATGATCAGGAGTCACAGGTGATACCCCACCCCAGTCATTGATTCCTGCCTTGATCAAAGTACCAAACGTACCAGGGCTCAAATTTGGAGGTGCCTGAATCGCCATCTCAGGGCCAAATATGATTCGCGCACTTGCAATAGTCCACAGCAAATCTTCCAAGTCAGGCTCAGGAGCATCGACCATCTTGGTGCCTTCTTTAGCGCGAAAATTTTGAATAATAATTTCTTGAATATGACCATATTCATCATTCAAATCGCGCAGTGCTAGCAGTGAATCAATGCGTTCTTCACGAGTCTCACCAATACCAATCAAGATGCCTGACGTATAAGGGATTTTAAGTTCGCCGGCGAGACGCATGGTTTCAATACGTGCAGCAGGATCCTTGTCAGGCGAGCCAAAGTGCACCTGACCTTTCTCGAGAAGGCGAGTCGATAAGCTCTCTAGCATCATGCCTTGTGAAGGGCATACCTCGCGAAGCGCGATAAGCTCTTCGCGCGTAACAACACCTGGATTCGCATGCGGAAGAAGTCCTGTAGCCTCGAACACCGCCTTAGATGCCGCAAGTAGGTACTCGATCGTAGTTGAGTATCCAAGTTCAGCGAGTTCAGCACGCGCCTGAGGATATCGCAGCTCAGGTTTATCTCCGAGAGTAAATAATGCCTCTCTACAACCTTCATCTGCACCTGCTTGAGCAATTGCTACCATTTCCTCGATGGTCATGTAAGCTCGTTCATTTTCTTTTGGTGGCTGCGCAAATGTGCAGTAGTGGCATACATCCCGACAAAGCTGAGTTAACGGGATGAATACCTTGCGCGAATAACTCACTCCCTTACCAAATCCAATATCTCGTAAGGCCGACGCCTGATCCAATAAATCATCGAGGTTAGACTCAACAAGCAGCCGCAGCGCTTCCTCGCGCGATGGCACGACGTAATTTTGATGGCTCGAATTTATTTGAGACATATTTGTTTCCTTTTATAGAGCATCTAACAACAAGTCGATACACCAACATGGTCTCATAGGACTGCAACTATATCAAAAATTATAAGACTATGTTCTCAACGAATTACTCACATCAGCTGCTGCCAGCAGCATATCGGCATATAGGCCACCGGCCACTAAGTGACCGACGTCCTCAACTTTGTAATAATTACTGTTTGGTAGTAATTTCGAGAGTAACTCACCATGTTCAGGCTTAACTAACGTATCAGCAGTTCCGTGCCAGATAGTAACCTCTTGACTAACCTCTGACAGTTCAAATCCCCATGGAGCCATCAAAATAGAAAAATCTTGAGCCAAAGCTTCGGCAGATCGTTTACCAAATTCGTTTCGCTCGATAGAGCGAGTAGCTCGAAACTCCTTATCATCCATCAGCTGCCTGTTTGCCGTATTTATGAATAATCTGGCAATCGGCCAAGGAACTACGGATGCAAGCTGACGTAACACTATCCAAGAATTGGCAGTCCACTTGATTTTACGCGCGGACACATTCTCAATCGCTCGGAGTTCTTGGGCGGATGCCATCACTTCCATGTGCACTCTCGGTGCCACTGATGCAGCCAGCGCAACTCGACCTACTCGGTCGGGTAAAAGAGCGGCTGTTGCCAATGCATGGGGGCCACCAGCTGATATTCCCCACACGCCAAATCTCTCAATTCCCAAGAAATCAGCAATCGTTGCTACGTCTGCTGGCCAATCACATAGCTCGCGAGCGGCGTAATAATCACTTGATCCGTATCCAGGGCGATCCGCCACAATCAGTCGAATGCCAAGTTCCTCAGCCGCAAAATGTGTTCCAAGTAGTTGAAATCGATTACCAGGTGCTCCATGAAACGCAAATACTGGTTTTCCACTAAGCTGTCCGTATTCAGCGAAGCTCAGCTTTCTACCATCGGCGTTGTTGATAAATTGATTACGACTTGGTCCCAAAGAAACTTCTTTAAACAAGGATTCCATCGCCCGATCTCCCTTTTACAGCGTGCAAATACCTAAATAATTACCACACTATTTAAGCTTATTACCCAAATCGATTTCTCACAATATTTAGATTTAATACAATCATCGTTGTTATGAGTTAATCTGCAGCATGTATTGAAAGGAATCTGATATGAGGCTTGGCCTATTAGCCGGACCAGAAGATAACTGGCGAGAATCACTTGAGAAAGTACAAATAGCTGAGGAACTCGGAGTCGAATTTGTAGCGCTCGGAGAATCCTGGGGCAAGTCGATAATACCTTGGCTCGCAACTATTGCTACTAACACCTCAAAAATTCAAATTGGTTCCTCCATACTTAATACTTACTCCAGAACTCCAGCAGCAATTTCGCAGGAATACGCAATGCTTGAAGAGTTATCCGAAGGAAGAATGGTATTAGGTCTCGGATCCTCAGGAGCGAACGTAGTTGAGCATTTTCACGGGGTACCCTTTGAAAAACCGCTCAGTCGGATTAGAGAGTACGTGGAGATCTTTAATACGTTAATCTCCGGAGAAAAACTCAATTATGAGGGTTCCTTCTTTCAAATGAGTCGAGGATTTCAGCTTCATTACAATCGAACGCGCAATAAAATACCTGTGTACATTGCGGCAATTACACCTAAATCAATCCGGCAGACAGGTGAAATTGCCGACGGGATCTATCCAATTCATTGGCCACGCGGCTTATTCGAAGATTTACGATCGGCACTGAAAGAAGGAGCAGCTAGTTCTGATAACCCTGACAAGGAGTTTACAATCGCGCCCTTCACCAAGCTAACTATTCTTGATGGCTCTCCGAATGATGACGAAAAATGGCTAGAAGCTAGGGGATTGATTCATCACTACGTAAACCGAATGGGTGTCTTCTACTGGCAAATGCTTGAAAGAAATGGATTCGAGGCAGAAGTTGGCGCATCACGAGCAGCGTGGACTGAAAGAGACCGTGAAAAATCTATTCTTGCTATTTCTGATGACATGGTTCGAGAATGTCAGGTCATTGGTTCGATGGAAGAAGTACGTGCGCAACTTCAAGAGAGATCTGATCTTGGCGCAGATATACAGATGCTATACATGCCCAAGAGTACGCCTGAAGAATTTCGAACCTGGTTGAGTAACTTAACCGCATAATTTTAAAAGACACTCAGTGGTAAAGCGGGAATAATATGACTTTTTCAAAAATTTTAATCGCCAATCGAGGAGAAATTGCTATACGAATAGCTCGAGCGGCAGCTGATTTAGAGATAAAGACACTCTCGGTATATTCGGAGGATGACGCTAATTCACTCCATTCGCAAAAAACTGATGAATCCATTGCCCTTGATGGCAGAGGTGTACGTGCATACCTCGATATGGCACAGATAATAACTGTTGCGAAAGAAAATCACTGCGATGCGATACATCCGGGGTACGGTTTTCTTAGTGAAAATGCTGATTTTGCTGCACAATGCGTAGAAAACGATATCGTATTTATAGGCCCATCTCCAGAAACCATCGCGCTTTTTGGAGATAAGGTACAGGCCCGATTGTTGGCAGAATCAATTAATGTGCCGTTAGTTAAGGGAATCTCAGAACCGGTGACCTTAGAGACCGCGGCAGATTTTTTCGAATCACTGGAAGGGAAACCCATGCTCCTCAAAGCCGCCGCGGGTGGTGGCGGCAGAGGCATGAGGATTGTTCATAATACTAATGAAATTGCGGAATCTCTCGCACGAGCAACCTCTGAATCTGAGCAAGCATTCGGAATTGGTGACATCTACGTGGAAGAGCTAATCGAGAAAGCACGTCATATTGAGGTTCAAATCGCAGGCGACCGATCAGGTGAGATCCTACATTTTGGCGACCGTGACTGCAGCCTGCAGCGACGACACCAAAAATTGATAGAGATTGCACCCGCACCTGCTCTGGATGAATCGATGCGAGACAATCTTATCGAGGCTTCACGCTCCCTTGCGATGGCTGCGAACTATGAAGGATTAGGCACCTTTGAATTCCTAGTGAATACTTCTGACCAAGAGCCTTTTTTTGCGTTCATTGAGACAAATGCAAGGCTGCAAGTAGAACATACTGTCTCCGAAGAGGTCTTGGGAGTCGATCTCGTTCAACTGCAGATTTCTCTCGCACAGGGAGATTTGTTCACATCAATGGGTATCAATCAAGATGTTATTGGCAAGCCTCAGGGCTACGCTATTCAAGCTCGGGTAAATATGGAGACTATGCTCGCAGATGGCACCACCAAACCATCCGGTGGCACTCTCACAGCGTTTGATGTCCCGTCAGGTCCCGATGTACGAACTGATACCTTCGGTTATGTTGGATATAACACCAGCCCAAGCTTCGATTCGCTGCTGGCAAAGGTGATTACTCACTCTAAATCTCAAGAATTTGAAAAGGCAGCAAAAAAAACGTATAGAGCATTAAGTGATTTTCGAATCGAAGGATTATCAACAAATATTTCGCTCTTGCAATCACTTCTGATGGATGATGATTTTATCTCAAGTAACATGCATACACGTTACCTCGATCAACACATCGTGGAGATACTTGACCGCGCTGACCTTAACTCAAAATTCTTTACTACGACACTTCCTGAATCGCACGGGGCCCAAGCAGGTGCATCAATTGATTCTCGAGATCCACTCGCCGTTCTTGCATTTGGTAAAGGTTCCGAATCTTCATCTGACTCAGCCGTTGTCGAACCCGTTCAAGACAGTATCGACGTGCCGGATGGATTATCGGCAATCAGTGCCCCTATCCAGGGAACCATCGTAAGTATTGGCGTGAAAGTAGGGCAAAACGTCAGCATTGGACAACAAATTCTTGTGATGGAAGCAATGAAAATGCAGCATGAAATCACAGCAACTATGAGCGGCATTATCGAACATATTACAGTTCAAGACGGGGATACAGTCTGGGAAAATCATCCACTTGTATTTGTAAACGTCTCTGATATTCAGATAAGTATTGAATTGGATCACCAAGAAGTGGACCTTGATTACGTCCGACCTGATCTCGCTCAAATTCACCAGCGACATGCAGTAACACTTGATGCTGCACGCCCAGACGCAGTAGCCAAGCGACGTGCAACAGGTCAACGAACCTCACGAGAAAATATTGACCAACTCTGTGACGTAGACTCTTTTATGGAACATGGATCACTCGTCCTTACCCCGGGCACTGGCCTCCCAATTGAAGAAGTAATTAGGAAGTTTCCGACAGATGGAATGGTTACTGGTGTAGGAAGCGTAAATGGTGACCTGTTCCCAGAAGAAAAAAGTCGAACCGTCGTACTCGCATATGACTACACAGTACTCGCCGGCACACAGGGTGCTATCAATCATCCAAAAACAGATCGTATGCTCGAACTTGCAGAAAAATGGAAACGCCCTGTTGTTTTTTTCGCCGAGGGCGGAGGAGGACGAGCTGGTACTGGTGGTAAACGTGCCGGAGGAGAATCAACCACAACTCAAGGCCAAGGTCGGAGTGAAGGTGCGTATAGACCTTTAGATACACCCACGTTTGCCCAAATGGGACGACTCAGCGCGTTGGTTCCAACTATCGGGATCACCTCCCGCTACTGCTTCGCTGGAAATGCTTCGCTACTTGGTTGTTGTGATGTGATCATTGCAACAGAGAACTCAAATATTGGTATGGGTGGGCCTGCATTGATTGAAGGTGGAAATCTTGGCATCTTCCGACCTGAGGAAATTGGTCCGACAGAAGTCCAATCACCTAACGGCGTAATTGATATTCTTGTGAAAGACGAGATAGAAGCTGTAGAGGCCGCAAAAAAGTATCTCTCATATTTTCAGGGACCTGTTAGTGATTGGGAATGTGCAGATCAGAGGCTGCTAAGACCGATAATTCCTGAAAATCGTCTTCGCATCTACGACGTACGTGAGGTCATAGAAACGCTCGCTGATTCAGATTCTGTTTTAGAGCTTCGAAAAGAATTTGGACTTGGTATGGTAACTGCATTCATTCGAATCGAAGGTAGACCGATTGGAGTCCTCGCTAATAACCCAAATTATTTGGCAGGTGCAATAGACAGTGACGGTTCTGACAAAGCAGCACGATTTTTACAGATTTGTGACGCATTCGATATCCCGCTACTTGTTCTTTGCGATACTCCAGGAATGATGGTTGGGCCAGAGATTGAAAAAACTGCATTAGTGCGTCACTGTAGCCGTCTGTTTGTTACAGCGGCAAACATTACTATTCCACACGCAACAATAGTTCTAAGAAAGGCGTATGGACTTGGGGCCCAAGCAATGGCTGGTGGGAGCTTCAAAGAATCGTTTTTTGCGGCCTCATGGCCAACTGGTGAATTTGGAGGCATGGGGCTCGAAGGACAAGTAAAATTAGGATTTAGAAATGAGCTTGAGGCAATAGAGGATCCGAGCGAAAGAGTGACTAGGTACGACGAGCTTGTCGAGGCCGCATATGCACGAGGCCGTGCAATCAATTATGGAACTTCCTTTGGTGTAGATGATGTCATTGACCCAGCTGATTCGCGACGCTGGATTAGCAATGCCTTCGCATCTGTCCCAGCACCGGCGCCTCGAGATGGTAAAAAAAGACCCAATATTGACGCGTGGTAAGTAAAATTAAATGGGCTTTGTATAATTAATTAAAATTTTCGAGGATAAATACGGAATTCAAGCAGTACTTCGTCGTAAATCTCACGAATTTTCACTATTTTAGCACTCTC
>Ga0302137_1000285_pt1 | contig 21641 bp, 23 predicted proteins | sample CBN3_SCM_MG_FD_203127 | JGI IMG/M metagenome (GOLD analysis project Ga0302137, IMG submission 203127) | Marine microbial communities from Western Arctic Ocean, Canada - CBN3_SCM | ecosystem: Environmental > Aquatic > Marine > Oceanic | place: Canada: Western Arctic Ocean | collected 2017-09-15 | reverse complement strand
CATGAAGTGAATTCCCTTAATATTGAAATTGATGTGGCAAGATTAACAGCCGGAATTGGCGGGTAAAGGCTTAGTTCCGCACGACGATGAATTTAGGCTACACTGCGGATATAACCAGTCGGGAGACGGCCATGCATGCCGCCAAGGTCAAAAAATTCAAGGCGCAGCTCAACGAACGCCGCGCCGAGGTGCAACGCTTGATTGAGATCAGCAAGGCGGGTCGTGACCCGGTTGAGTTGGATCAAAGCCGGATGGGCCGATTGTCGCGGATGGACGCGATGCAAAACCAAGCCATGGCGCTGGAAATCGAACGCCGCCGAAACGTGGAGTTGCAACGCATCGACGCGGCGATGAAACGGATCGGCGAGGACGAATTTGGATTTTGCCTGAGCTGCGACGGGGGGGTCGGCGACAAACGCCTCTCCCTGGACCCCACTGCGCCGCTCTGCATCGACTGCGCCCAATCCCGGTGAGGCGCGTTGGAACGGATGGATTTTGCAAATCGTACCGGAGGTTGAGCATCATCCCATAGACGTCGGTGTTCGACCGACCCGACACGCTATTAAGCTCCAGTGTCGGGGTGAGTTGGCTTGTCGGCGTGTAATCAACGCCAGCGTACCAGCCGAAGAAACTATGATCGAAATCGATCCTGACGGCGGAGTCCCCCGTCGCAACTTCATACTTCGGTGAAGTTCGGCATAACCTCTTCCGCGAACATGTGCATACAACGTCGCATCTTGCCTTGATCGAGGCCGGCTTTGCCGAAGTTGCAGCGGATCGAATTGATACCCAAGCTACGTAGCACCTCGATCCGCTCGCTCACCACCTCGGGCGTGCCGACCAGCGGCAGAATACCTATCTCTCGCGCCTTCTTCTCACCCACCAGGCGATCCTTGTCGCGATCCTGCCAGTGTTGGTAACCGGCTGGTACGGCTCCTGAGGCATTCTTCGGATTGCCAACGCGCAGGAATTCAGCGTCGATTTCATCCTCGAGTCCGGCGAGGTCGCGCTCAGCTTCCTCCATCGTCGGTGCCACATAGACGTTCTGCGCCGCGCCGAGATCAATATGTTCGTGGAGATGGCCGTAGTGCTCCATTCGTTCGTGCCACATCTCGATCACCTGCGGGATTTGGCCGATGACGGCGGTGGGACCACCCACCATGATCGGCATTGCCTTGGAGGCTGCAAAATCTACACTTTCCGGGCTGGTGCTTATGGCAATGTGCATTGGAATTGGCTTTTGCACGGGCTTCGGTAGCACGTTCAAATTTTCGACGTTAATGAACTCGCCTTTAAAGGTCAGGGGCTCATCTTTCCAACACCCGTAAATTACATCGACGTATTCGCGAAAGCGTGCCTTCGCCTCCGCAATGTCGGCCCCCATGCCATTGAACTCCAGCGCCTGATAGCCAGCGCCGACACCGAGCGTCAGTCGGCCCCCCGAGAGGATGTCAATGGTCGCGGCCTCTTCCGCTACTTGAATTGGGCTGCGCCATGGGAGGACTACGATGGCGCTTCCGATTCGCGCGTTCTTGGTGCGTTGCGCGACGTTGCCAAGGATAGAAAAGATGCCGGAGACAAGTCCGTGTCGGGTGAAGTGATGCTCGCCAATCCAGATTTCGTCGATTCCAAGTGTGTCGCCGAGTTCTATTTTCTCCATGACGGCTTCGATGCTCTGCGCAGGCGTCTGACTCGGATGCCAGCGGATGATTTCGAATTGGCCGAACTTCATGATGTTCTCCTGTCGTCTGGAATGTGGACTCACGTGATGGCGGCAATCCCGTGCTGCGGTTACTCGGTATAATTTTCTAACGGGATTTTCTAGCTCGCCGCGCCAACAATGGACTCCGGTGAACGGTAGCCCCCGGGGATGTGCTTTGTGACCCACGCCGGATCATCATCACGCGGTAAAACGAGAGACGGTACGCCCTTGCAACTCAGTCGGTACAACAACCGCGCATCGTCTGGATGTTTGATGCCAATTTTGATCGGAGGCGAGGTGTGCAAGGACATATAATTGTTCCAGATGGTTACATCGCCTGGCGTGTGTACGTGGTCATAGCGAAATTCCCGCTGCAGAACGTATTTTTCCAAGCCCTCCAGAAAGTCGCGAGACTCGGCCGGCGTCATGCCATCCACCTCGACCGGGGGACGGACACCGGGCCGGGAGGCCCAGAGAGGACTATGCAGCGACTTGACGTCCGAGCGTGGGTCCATACGCACGAGCGGTGCGAGCCAGCCCTCGTCTTCCGCATTCAAACGCCGCCGAACCTGGACGGCTTCGAGTTTCGCTTGTTCTTCCAACGGCAGCGCTGCGAACGCGGCCGCGGTATCCGCAAAGGCGGTTTCGCCATTCAACGGCAGGCGTTTGCGCAGCGTCATGAGTTCGTCGTCGGAGCCAGGGAAGTAAGGGGCCGGTCCGGCATCGACCGGGGGCTTGACCCATTGCCCGTTTGGCGTGTCTCGCGCCACTGGCACGTGATGGGCGAGGAACATCGACACATAGATAGGTAACGGCTCGTATTCGATGTCGGTATGCCACGTGCCGCCGTCCTTCAGACGGAATTCTTTTCGGTCATCTTGGCCGAGCAGATTGGTCGCGACGAGCACCGCCGGCGATTCATGGGGAAGGCACGTGACTTGACCGGGCAGGACAGTGTCGGCGACGGCGACCCGCCTGTCCGCATAAGGCAGGAACTTTACTACGCCATCGCTTTCGCTGTCCTGCTGGGCCGGCTTCCCTCCGCGCAAGAAGTTCGAGGGATGCGCGACCGGCGCGCCCCAGTGGTTCGCAAATCGCTCGAACGCCGTGAGCGAGAATCGTTCGAGATCTTGCCCTGCAATCGTCAGCAGCCGGACGTGGCTGAGCGTATCCAACAGGAGGTCCACCTGGGCTGAACGAAGCGGGCTGCAAAGGTCAATGCCCGACACGCGTGCGCCCATGCCGCTGGCCGCAAGGGGGTGGTCGAACTGAACCGTCTCACCGAACTGTGTCGCGAAGCGATGCTCTAGATATGGGGGCGAAGAATGTATGGAGGTCTCTTGCATATTGGTCGCTCATTGGTGGAGAAAGTCTAAGTCTAGCAGCAAATAGGTCGCCGTTCTATACGGTTTTGATTTACCTCTCTTCGAGATTAAGGATTTCCGGTTAGGGTCCCGAAGCGGGAATGCCTAACCGCAGCATCTTTAATATATGTGTCCTTCTTGGCGATTAGCGTTCTTTGAAGGTCTAGACGTCGACACCTAGCCAGTCTTGCTTTTCGCCGGTGTTCAGCGGCGCTTTTCTGCACTACTTTTCATACGCTTTGTCGCCGATAATTTTGTTGTTCCGTTTTTTCCACTGAACCACCATTGTCACGGCGAACAAATTTCTAAAATAGGCTTTGATTTCATCGCGACCCACGTTGCAGTTTCGTGTGGGGCGGGCCGATGACGTTGACGAATTCACCGTCTTTGGCGAAATATCGGGCCATGACGTCGATGTCGCGCGCTGTGAACGCCGTACCGGTTCCGTCCAGCAGCGCCTGTGTTTCTTGCTCATTCATGCTAGATGTCTCTATTCGTAACGGCTTTTGATTTCAACTGTCTTGTGGTTGTTCTGGTGGAAATAATTGGCGCTCGAAAATTCGCGCACGAGATCACCGTATAGCGTGGGTTCATACAGGGCGGGGTCATCGGCGCTAGTGCAGGATGGTGCGACCTTAATCTTGCGGGTTACGTTGGGGCTGTGGAAATATGCCATCGAATACCGGTCGGCGTCGCCATCGACGATGACGCCGTGCGGGGTGGACATGAAGTGGTCGTTCGACATGCGCCGGATCATGTTACCGATGTTGACCAGGAACGTGCCGGTGATCAGCGGCGGCGCCAGCCACTCGCCCGACGATAACCGCACCGCCAAACCCGGCGTTTCACTGCGCGCCAGGATGGTCATGAAGGAATTGTCCGTGTGTGGCCCGGCGCCGAAATCATTGTCGTCCTGCTGCGTCGGCGGGTAATGCAGCATACGCAGTTTAGCATTATTTTCGTTGGCGAATTCTTCGTCCAGATAATCGGGCTCCATGCCAAGCACGACGGCGAAAGCGGGCACCATGCGTTGTCCCAAATCATTCAGCGCCTTAAAATACGTCATCACCTTTTCGCGGAAATCGGGCAGATTTTCCGGCCAATAGTTTTGCCCCCGCAAGGGCGTCTTGGCGAGTACGTCGGGATGATCCTGGCCCCGGTCATGGGTGACGAAAAAGGATTCATTCTGATTCGGCTTGGTCGCCTTATGCACCGCGGAGTGCGCCTGCATGGAGGTGTTAATCGCCATGTAGCCGACATTGTATTGATCAAGCGCCAGCTTATTTTTTTCTTTGAGAGGCAAGGAGTGAAAGCGTTTGTGTTGTTCAAACGTGGCGTCGATCAGCCCCTGTGGGACGCCATGGTTTTTGATGTAGAAGAACCCGGTGGTTTCACATGCGTTGCGCATTTCCGCCGCGAGAACGTCAAGAGCGCCGTCTTCGCTGTTGAAATAAGGGCCCAGATCAATAATAGGCAGCTGGGCAAGCGCCGCATCCATATCGCCGGGCACGTTGTCCTTAAATAAATGCATGGAATGCTCCAAATCAAATTGCAGGCATTCAGCGTAGCGCATTCTGCCAGTAATTCAAAACGACAGCCTGGACCTGCATCAACTCACCGTTGCCGCCATGGCCAGCGTTGACCCCACTGCCGTTACCGCAGAACAGCGTAACCGCGCCAAGCCTGTGAACTTTGACAGCATCTACGGCATGGGTGCAGCTGGATTGGCCGCAACAGCGTGGAACGGTTATCGGGTTGAGATGACACTAAGGGAGGCAGAGGAAGCATTGCGAGCGTTCTTCCGAAACTACCGGACCCTCAAGAAATGGATGGGCCTACATGCTGGCCGTTGCCAGCAGCACCGCCGCATCGTCATTGGGGCTGGCCGTGTGTTTGAGAATGCCTGGGAGCCAAAAGGCATACGATATACTCAGTGCTGAAATCTACCCATCCAGGGTGCTTGTGCAGACGTCATGCTGCGGGCTGTTGCTGGTGTGTACCGACGTCTACACGGTGATGGGCATGACGCCGTCATGATCGCCATGACCCATGATGAATTAATCCTTGAAGCCAACGCACAGGCTGCCGAGGCCGTGGGCGAACTACTGGTCGAAGAAATGAGCACGGCATTTGCCTCGACGTTCGTGGATGCTCCACTCGGCGGTCTGGTTGATGTTAAAACTGGTTCCTCATGGTCAAGTTTAAAGTGACCCGCTGCGACTACGTCGAAGAATGCCACAGGCAAGACTGGGACCAACTCTGAGCCAAGCTTTGAAAGTGGTTTATGTAACCCGATCCATTGGCCGCGCACCACGGATCACGCTTCTTAATCCATGGCCAAAAAATAAGCTGGCAACCTGATATAATGTTCCGTGGTCCTTGAGCCTCTCATTTCGGTGTATCACCCTCCAAAATAACCCGGAGCATCAGACGTTTTTCCGACAAATCATGATTATGCTCCACCCGATGCAAGGCCTGTCGGTTATCCCAAAGGACAACGTCGCCGGGACGCCAGACGTGTCGATAGATAAAAGCGTCTCTGGTGGCATGAGCCGTCAAGGCGTCCAGAAGTTTCGCACTATCGTCCGCGCCCATCCCGATAAAACATTTAATCCGCAATGGGTTTATGTAAATCGCTTTGGAACCGTTTTCATCGTGGTGGCGCACCACCGGGTGCAACACGCCATTGACGCTTCCTTTCGCTTCTGACGACAATTCGACGCTGCGTTCAGCTCTGGTCATAATCTCGCGGCTTTCCCGATAGGCGTGGACAGCTTTCAGTCCCCGCAGACGATTCTTCATCGTACTGGACAATTCGTCATAGGCCAGGCGCATATTCGCAAACCATGTATCGCTGCCGTGTTTGGGTAATGCAACCGCGTGCAACATTGTCGCCATGGGAGGCTTCGCCTGAAAGGAATGATCGGTGTGCCATGCCTTGCCCAGCAACTTCGGCACCCCCTCTTCCGTCCGTTCCTGATTCGATACATAGGAGACCATGGGGCAATCCGGTGCCTGATATTGCGTCAGACTTTGAGCGGCGGGTTCGCCCAATTGCTGTGCAGCTGCAAATAATTGCGGAGCTGTCAGATTCTGATTTCGAAACACCAGAACAACTTTGTCGGCTAGAGCACGCATAACCGTTGAGACATCGGCTGCCAGCAAGGGTGCTTTTAAATCGAGCCCAACCACCTCGCCGCCAAGCGCCCTGGAAATTGGCTTGATTTCATATCCCACGGCTTGCCTCTCTAAAATCCTGAGTGTCGAACCCGACACCAAATGCCGGTGCGCTGGAAACAAGAGCATATTAGGGTGTCGGTTGAAAAGGTTTCACCATCGGCGGATATCAGCGCGGCTACGGTGCGTGCCTTGCCTTGAGGGGTCCGTGGCCCGGTGGTGCGCCCTCCGTGCAACTTGCAGCGCCCCCGACCTCTAATGGCAGGGTTCTGGCAGGGTGTTTCCCGGCGGGTTTTAGCGAGGCACCTTTGGCCGGGCCAATCTGGGCCGAAACGTGTTACCTGGCCAACTTTAGTAAGCGTCACAAAGTTAGTTTGATTCACTAATAAGTCCTTCCGCTGCCGACTTGAAGGGCTCCGAATTCTTGTCAATATATGATCATCTGAGGCACATTATCTGGATGTATTAGGCGTTAGGGCTTCCTCGTTCCCCACTGTATATCGATGCCAATTATGGCTAGAGCTAAAGTGTGTTAAGGCCGGTATGGTGGTGGCTTGGTTCTGCCGATAAGCCATGCTGGCACCACCGCCAACAGGGCCACCACAGCGATAGCCAGGAATGTATCCTTGAACCCTTGGGTGCTGGCTTGGGCCAGAACAACTTGCGATAGATAATGCAGCGCGGTCGCGGCTTGCGTAGAATCGGGTATACCCGATGCGGCCATCATGCCCTGTATCCCGTTCAAAAGTTCTAGTGTTGTTGCATTTGACGAGGTCTGGGTTGCGGTAAACGCTTGACCGTGAAACTGGGTGCGATGTTCGAAAAACGCTGTGAGCAGAGCGATCCCGAAGCCGCCGCCGAGGTCGCGGAAGAATGTCGAACTGGATGCGCCACGCGCTAACTTATTCGCCGGAACGGCGCGCAGCGCCGCAGCGCTAAGTGATGGAATCGCCAGGCTGAGACCAACACGATTGATCGCGGTGTAAGCTACCAGCGCCCAAAATGTTGTGTTCACGTCGACAGCCTGCGTCAGGAAAAACCCAATCGAAAAAACCAGTAAACCCACGGCGATCGGAACATGCGCCGGGACGGAATCGGTGATGCGTCCCGCCAACGGGAAAAACAACATCATCACCAAACCGCTTGGCGCGAGCAGAAATCCCGCCTGGGTCGGGCTGTAATGTTGAATGACCTGCACGAAAACCGGAATGAAATAGCTTGAAGAAAACATACCCGCGCCGAAAACAAAGCTAGCAATCATAGTCAAGCTGAATTGACGGTTTTGGAACAGGCTAAGATCGAGCAATGGATAGGACGCGCGCAGTTCCCATAAGATGAATACAACTAATGCAACCGCACCGGCCAGTAGGCGAAGCACGATTGTATCGGAACTCCAACCCCATCGCGGCCCGTTTGCGAGCCCGCTGAGCGTACTGAACAGGATGAAGCAAACCAGGACCATCCCAATCCAGTCGAAGGGCGGTAATTTCTTGGCAAGCTTCTTTCCGGGCATGAAGATCAGCCCTAGCATAAACGCTGGCAAGCAGAGCGGTAGCGGCATGAAAAACAGATATCGCCAGCTCATGGTGTCGATCGCGATACCACCCAAGATGGGACCAATGGTTGGCGCGAGAACACTAACAAGTCCGTAGATGCCGAGCGCCATGCCCCTACGTTCTGGTGGAAAGACGCCGAAAATGGAGAACATGGCGAGTGGCTGCCCAATTCCGGTGGCGGCACCTTGCATTACGCGACCGAGAATCATGATATCGATGTTTGGCGCTGTCGCGCTAATGAAACATCCGATCGAAAATACGCTCAATGCGACAATAAACGTAATGCGCTGGCCCAGCACTTCGATCAGCCAGGAACTGAGCACCATGGTTGCCGACATGCTGGCGAGAAACCCGGTCGCCATCCACTGCGCCTGGTCGAACCCCACCCCGAACGCTCCCATCACGGACGGCACGGCCACGTTCACCATGGAGGACGCAAACCCCATGGCGATCGCCCCTGTCATTACGGTAAAGGTCAGAAACCATCTGTATGAGCTGCCGTAGCGCTTGAATAAGCGGTCGACACTCTCGCTATAAACCACCATACAGGAAGTTTAGATATCGAATTCGCTAAAGGCCATACGGGATGGTGGATTGTATGATTTCCGTCCATGATCACTCGCGACGGTTTATCCAAATCGGTTTTACTTCCGCAATTTCCAGGGATAGCGGAAGGGGTCATTTAGGTCAAAAGCCGCGCCTGCAACGATGCGCTAAAGTTTAGACGGTATCCCAACTCTCAATAAAGCCTAGAAATTTTAGCGGTTACGGTATCACCCCATCCCTCTTTAGCTCTAACGTAATCCGCTTGCTCTCAGCATTGATAGCCCGGACCTTTTCGACATGAGCCCTGGACGAGCGCCCATGCTTCGTGTGCGCGGCTATGGAGCGGTGCCTTACCTTCAGGGGTTCGTGGTTCCGGTGGAGCGCCCCCGGTGCAGCTTCTAGCGCCCCCGACCTCTAATGGCAGGGTTCTGGCGGGGCGTTTAGCGGTTTTTTCTAATACATCTTCCGCGAAGGCTAAAGGCACGACTACGCCGCCGTCATCATCGCCAATGATAATATCGCCGGGATTGACGACGATGCCACCTGACAACATTCTCGTTTGGCCGCCGCTGGGAAAGGTCGCGGTGTCCGGGTGAGCAAACGCCCACCCGGACCCTAAAGCGTTAGCTAGCTTCTTTTACATACGGCGCGGCGACCATCGGTGCGTCGTTCATGATGGTTGTGGGCACGTCTCGGAGCAACTCATCCACGGTGAATAACCCATCTCCGCCTTTGTGCAGTGATTTACGTTCTTCGCCGAAGTAATAGTTGTGAATTCGGTTGCGTTCGACATGGAAAACATGTCCGTTCACGTCTTGCGCCTCGTCGGTGCAGAGGTAGCCCACCATTGGGGCGACATATTCTGGGCCGCGCGCACGGCTGGCGCGGTCATATTCCGCTTGGTTGATAAGACCGTCTTTGAACTTGCGTTCGCGGTTGGCGATGACCGCGTCATTGATGGTCATGCGCGTGTCCGCCGAGGGACAAATGGCGTTGGCGGTTATGCCATAACGGCTGGTTTCCTTGGCGATTGATCGGGTCAACCCGATGATGCCCGCCTTGGCGGCGCTATAATTGCACTGCCCAACCGACCCTTTGAAGGCGTCCGAGGAAAAATTCACGATTCGGCCAAATTTTGCCGTCCGCATATGCTTGATGGCGTGATGGCTCATGTTCCAATGGCCTTTCAAATGCACGCCGATGACAAGGTCGAAGTCTTCTTCCGTCATGTTCCAGATCATACGCTCGCGCAATAGTCCGGCGGAATTGACGACGATATCGATCTTGCCGTGGTCGTCGACGATTTTCTGAATCATGCGGCCAGTCGCATTGTAATCAGCGACGGAATCAAGGTTGGCGTCGCCTTTACCGCCGTCGGCTATGATTTGGGAGACGACTTCCTGAGCCGGCGTTTCACCAAGCTCTTCGCCGCCGCGACCAACGCCGGGGTCATTGACCGTAACAATCGCCCCTTCCTTGGCCAGCAAATACGCTATTTCCATACCAATGCCGCGTCCGGCGCCGGTAACGATGGCTGTTTTCCCGTCTAGATGCATGTCGTTCTCCCTTGGTTTTGACAATTCAAAATGTTGCGGATAAGGCTACGAATGGTGTTTGGAAGCATACCACGCGCATTTCACAAAATTCAAATGTCCAGACTAAATTGGTGGCCAAAATTTGGGTTAGTAAGGTCTCGGTTTGTCGTCTTTCGCCTGGCGGTGGAAATTAATAGATCGTTAATTCAATACGATCATAATTGTCCAGTCAGGATAACCAATAAGACTATGAAAATCTCTCAATTTTAGGACGATTGCGCACTATTAATTTGTGAGCTGTTCGACTATTGGGTTTCTATGTACTCGTCCGAAGGCATGCCGGGACGGCGCCATTTCGACCCCATCGATATTATGCGACTTTCCTCAAATCTTTGGCTGGTGGATGTTGAGCGGGACCCTCTGCGGTTTTTCATTCGACGGGTGGGCATGGAAATTGACGACTTCACGGGTCACTATGCTGCGGGTTAGTATTAAGTTGAAATTTACCAAAAATTCAGCGCCTCGACCGCTAAAACCACATGGCGCATGTTGCGAAAATGGGGCGACCAGCGTATCCACGCAGCGTCACTAATTCAAATCCCAAAAAGACGTTCATCACGTCGGAACGAATTAACCTGCCCTTGGTCTCCGACGGCGGAGCCATGGATGTATTGTTAAATTTGACATGTTACTCGAGCGTAATAAGCGAGGCGCATGTGGAGATTACCGACGTCTCGCCGGAAGGGTCCGTCCTTCTGGACGGACCTCCGGAAACGACTGGTTAGTTGAATATTGGCAGTGCCGGGTAGGCGATTGTGGCGTCGATAAGCTCGTTGCGGTTTCGAAATCTCGATAAGGCTTGGTCCGCCTCGGCAACGGCGACGGGTTTGTTCCACCACCGCGACGCCTCCCACACGGATAAATCGGCATAGCGCGTCAACAACAAGGTCTTGCTATTCGGCGCGGCGGTGTCCGCATGTCGCCAGAAACCGCAAATGTTGGCGTCGAATGCGGATTCCATCGAGGGCCATGCGGTGTTCGACAAATCACAGAAAGTTTGCCATTCTGCGACGGGGACATCAAACCAGCGGAACACATAGGCACCTTCATAAGTCGGCGCATCATCGGTCACCGGTCGAACGGTGGCGTTCAGTATTTGGCGTTCACAATCCGTTACTGGAGCGCCGGGCGCGGCGGCGGCGCGGGCGCTCGACTCATCGGGCCAGGCGGTCATCGCAATACCTTCATCGCGGCCAATACCTAACCCAATCATACTGCGCCAACACCCAAACAACTTGCCGCCACTCTCTTCAGCGCGTTGTTGAAACGCAGCCTTCACTGAAGAAGGGTCCACTTGCATGACGCGGGGATTGGTTTTAAAGCGGCAGTATTCAAAGGTCTGAAATATGATGTTTTCCTTTAGGCGATAGAGATTTAGTCTATACGCTAGCGGTTTTGCCGAGGGGATAAAAGACCCATCGAATGGATTGACCTTTTGCGCCTTGTCACGCGTATAATTACTGAAAATAAACCGGGATGATTTAGGAGACAACAATGGGTATTCGGACAGGCGCGGAATACCTGGCGGGTCTTCGTGATGACAGGGATGTCTGGATACATGGCGAAAAAGTTGCGGACGTTACGTCGCACCCTGGCATGAATCGGGGGCCTCAAACCCTGGCGCGGTTTCTCGACAAACAGTTCGACCCGACCTTACAAGACGTGCTGACCTACGAAGAAGACGGCGAGCGCATCGCAATGTCATTCTTGGCGCCGAAAAACCCTGAAGACATTCGACGTCGCGGGGCGGCGTATTACGAATGGGCCACCTGGTCGAATGGCATGCTGGGTCGTACGCCAGATTACAAAAACGCGTCGATCATGGCGTTTGGATCGGCGGCGGCGTATCTGGGGCAAGGTCGAACTGACTTCGCCAAGAACATGGTCGCCTATTACGATGACGTGCGCAAAGGCGACAAGGTGTTAACCCATACCCTGGTGAACCCGCAAGTTAGTTTTGATTTGGGCAAGGAAGGCAAGTTCAGCCCCAAGGTGGCGTTGCAGATAGTCAAGGAAACCGATGCAGGAGTGATCGTCAACGGGGCGCGGCTGTTGGCGACCCTGGGACCGTTTGCAGATGAGATTGAAGTCTTCCCATCGACCTTGTTGAAGGCCGAAGCCGACAACATTCCCTTCGCTATCGCGTTCGCGCTACCGGTGAACACGCCGGGGCTGCGGATGATCTGCCGCGATTCTTATGACCACGGGAAATCCCATTTTGACGCGCCGCTATCGTCGCGATACGAAGAACTGGACGCCGTCGTCATCTTTGAAAATGTGCTAGTGCCGTGGAAGCGTGTGTTCATGTATCGCGACCCAGGGCTTTGTAACCGCGCGTTTTCCGAAACCAACGCCATCGTGCACATGATGCATCAAGTCGCAGCGGGCAAGCTCGCCAAGGCGGAATTTGCGGTGGGATTATTGTGCGCGATGGCGCGCGCCACGGGCAAGGACAAGGATATGGTCGTCAAAGGCCAGATCGCCGAAGCCATGTGGATTGCCGAAAGCGTTCGCGCCTTTCTGTATAGCGCCGAACACCAGGCGGAACCCGATCAATGGGGCAATTACATCCCACAGCGACGTCCGCTGGACACCTCGCGCAATTTGTTTCTCCAACGTTATCCGCGCCTGGTCGAGTTGGTGCAACTGCTTGGCTCCAGCTCGTTGATGGCGACGCCGTCGGAAGCGGACTTTTCAAACGATTTATCAGAGGACGTGGCGCGGTATTTCCAGGTTGAAAATTTGAACGGTCGTGACCGGATTGCGCTGTTCAGGCTGGCGCACGACTTTGCCGTGTCCGGCTTCGGTAGCCGCCAGATGCTCTATGAACGTTTCTTCTTCGGCCCCCCAAACATCCTCGCCTCGGTCTATTTCGACCTCTACAACAAAGACGACATGATGGACCGGGTCGACGTGTTGTTGAAGGCTACGGATTAGACGTGGAGTATATATCTGTGAACAATCGCAGATATAGCAAAATATTTACGTTCTACCGCGTCTAACGCCTGTGACCCTGTCAATTGTTTCCAGACGTTTGATGTCTACGAGAAGTTTGTAGGTGGACGATGATTGAATGCCCAGTGTTCTTGAAACCATGGGGCATTAACGATAGGTGGCTGCTATAGATAATGAATAATATACAGCGCAATGTTGGCCTTGCGACCTAGTGTCAGGATTTTTTCATCCAATTTCTTTTGTAGTTGAAGAATTTTGTCAAAGGTGTCGATGCGGCTTTTAGCAGTTTCGATCACACCCGTCAGGAGGTATTTGAACCATTGCAAGAAATTGTCTTTTTCTCGCACCCGCATTAAATTGTCGTTGTGAACGAATTTCTCCATATCGCTCATCAATTCCGCGATAGAGCCATGCACGGATGGTATGAATATGGCGTCGCTTATTGATGTGCCACCAATCCAATTTTGGCTCCGCCTGAATTCGCCAGGTTGCTTGTGTCGCCCACGTACGCCTTGAAGCAGGGTCTTATGAGTTTCGCGGGCGGCCAGGTGGTGTTAGATATGTTGCGTTAAGTCAATTGATGCGACGCCAAGCTAATAATACGAAGGCGCGCAATACCATAATAGCGCATGGCATTGGCGGTTTATTAAAGGGGAGCGAACATGGCGAAACGGGATTGGGTTGTTGATCATATCAAGCGCTATAAGGACTCAGATGGCGCTGATGGGCATATTTGGCCTGGCCGCGATGGTAAGCAGTCGCTGCCGTGTCTGTTGTTGACCACGACTGGCAAGAAATCGGGTGGTGAGCTAACGACACCGCTGATTTATGGTAAGGACGGCGATAATTGCGTCATTGTGGCGTCCACCGGTGGCGCGCCGGATCATCCCGATTGGTATTACAATTTGACGGTGGCACCCGATGTGTCTGTGCAGGTCTTGGCGGATAAATTCAAGGCAAAAGCCCGTACCGCGACCGGCACCGAGCGGTCTGCGTTGTGGGACATGATGGCCAAGGTTTTCCCGACCTATAACAACTATCATGAAACCGCGAAGGCGACTCGCGAAATTCCGGTGATCGTGCTGGAACGCGTGTAGTTACAGCAACAGCTCGGCCATCAAGCGCACCGAGTCCATGGTGGGGAACCGGACCTGAAACGTGGAGATAGGCAAGGCTTGATAGCGCGTGAGCCGTTCACGGATGCGCTCCCGGGGGCCGCACAGGGCCACTTCGTCGATGAAGTCGTTATCGACCGCCGTGATGGCTTCTTCCTGCTTGCCATCGAGGTATAACACCTGAATGCGGTCGGCCATGTCGTCGAAGCCCAGGCGGCGCACATTGGCGTTGTGATAGTTCACGTCGCGCGCGCCCATGCCGCCAATATAGCGGGCGTAATAGGGTTTCAAGCGGTCGCGGCATTCCTGGATGTCGTCGCCAAACGAAACCGGCACGGCGACGCATAGGTCAAAATTGTCGAAGCCTTTGCCGTTCCCGGCCTTGGCAAACCCGTCTTCCAGGAGGGTTTTCATGGTGGAAAATTTTTCCGGCGAGAACATGCCGGGAATCAGCCCGTCAGCGATTTCGGCGGACAGGGTCATGTTCTTCGGCCCCATGGCGGCCAGGTAGATGGGAAGGTCAGCGCGGCCGTGGGGAATGCTTTTCAACGGTTTGCCAAGCCCCGTGGCGTCTTGGCCTTTGTAGGGAATTTGAAAGACTTCGCCATCGTGTTCCAACGGCGCTTCGCGGGCGAAGATTTGCCGCATGATCGAAATGTATTCGCGAGTTTGGCCCAACGGTTTGCCAAACGCCCGGCCGTGCCAGCCTTCAATGACCTGTGGGCCGGACAACCCCAGGCCGGGTCGGAATCTACCGCCGGACAAATGGTCAAGGCTGATAGACGTCATGGCGGTCATCGCAGGTGTGCGCGCGCCAAATTGCATGATGCCCGTGCCGACATGAATCTTGGTAGTGTTCGCCAGAATCCATGTCGCCGTGGTGACTGCGTCCGCGCCATAAAATTCGCTGGTGCGCACGATGTCATAGCCCAGACTTTCGACCTCTTTAATCATCTCAAGGTCGACAGTGACCTTTCGCCCGCTGCTGCCGGTGCTCAATCCCAAACGCATGTCGCTTATTCCTTGTCCTTTGAAATCAGCCAGCGCGACGCTGACCGCAACATGCGATGCTATCCAAATTTCACGGCACCGCCAGCGCTTTTTAGCGCCCGGCACCGTGTGACGGGCCGCAAACCATAACGCAGATAATGCGCGCTCAGAAATGCGCGCTCAGAACAGTCAGATCATTATGCGCTTGCCCGTCCGTGGTTTTGCGGACTGGGCATATTCGTAATCAATTTTGCGGTGCCTTGGTGCCCCACTGCTCAAGGTGGCAAATTCCGTTTCACGGGTGAAAATTGGTTGAGTTGGGGTATTTGTTGCGTGTTCGTTATTTAAGTTCTCCTCGCTTACCGCTTTTACGGTGGCAGGCCTCACAGTCAACCCGCATTGATCCCTTTCAAACGCAGAGACAATCTACCTCGCGATTTATTTTGGAGCCTATTTCTTGGCGCGTGCGGCCATGAAACCGTCGATAATCGCCTGCGCTTCTCCCGCGGCGTAAGATTCCTGTTGTCCCAGCACGCCTGCGCGAAAGGCGTCGTTAAATCCGGACAGCGCAATTTCCCGAAAGCGTTCTTTGGTGCGTTGCCACGCCACGGCTGGTTTGTCCGCCAGCACGTTCGCCACCTCGCACGCCTTGTCGATCAACGACTCCGCGTCCACCAAGTAGTTAATAAGGCCAAGGCTGTGCGCTTCTTCCGCGCCCATCAACCGTCCCGTCATCGACATCTCCTGGTTCTTCGACCAACCCAGGTGCAGACTCATCCAATACGACCCCATGATGCTGGGAATGCCCGCGTTGATTTCTGGTTGCCCCATGCGTACGCCAGGGTGGGCGACTCGCAGATCGGACACGAGCGCCATTTGAAACCCACCGCCTGCAGCGATGCCATTCAGCGCCGTGACGACGGGTTTGTTGGTCAACAGAATTTGCCGATAGGTGTTGCAGACCGTGCCGAACCAGCTCTCAATGTTGGCAACCTGCATGCCGCGTGCCTCGCGAAGGTCGACGCCCGCGCAAAAGGCGCGCGTTCCAGCTCCGCTCAAAACGATGCCGCGCACGCTGTCATCAGAATCCAGATCGATCAGCGCGGCAGCGACGCCGCGCGCCAAGTCCAAGGTAATTGCGTTCAACGCGTCTTCGCGGTTCAGGCGGAGTACGGCGACGCCGTCCACACGTTCGATTGTCACGAGGTCAGTCATGGCCGGGGTTCCTTCTCGATTGATGGTTTGTTTGGAAACCCTAAACTGCCTTGGCTTGAAAGGACAAGATTGCGAGACCTTTGCGGATATGGTGGGATGTCGCGGTAGCGACAAATGAGAGGATGGAGCATGGATGACGTAAGTGTGAAAATGGAAAACGGGGTGTCCGCAGGGGCGGCGATGTTTACCAAATTGAAAGCGCTGGGGGTGGAGTGCATTCTGGTCAATTCCGGGACGGACTTCCCGCCCATTATCGAAGGCCTGGCGGAAGCTGGGGCCAATGGCGCCAACCTGCCTCAACCGTTGATCGTCCCGCATGAGCACGCGGCTATGGGGATGGCGCATGGCTATCATCTCGCCACCGGCAAAACACCGGTTGTGATGTTGCACACTAATGTTGGGTTGGCGAATGGGGTCACCGGGTTGATCAACGCCGCGACAGATCATATTCCGATGATATTGATGTCCGGGCGCACGCCGGTAACCGAACGAAACCGGTTTGGCGCGCGCACGGTGCCGATTGGCTGGGGTCAGGAAATGCGCGACCAGGCGGCGATGGTGCGCGAGTCCTGCAAATGGGATTACGAATTGCGGTTTCCTGAACAGGTGCCGGAATTGCTGGACCGGGCGCATGGTATTGCGAATTCAACAGCGAAGGGACCCGTATACCTAAGCCTGCCGCGTGAAGTATTGTGCGAGCTATGCCCAGAAGGAGGGGTGGATGCGCCCGCGTCCATGCGGCCCGCGCGATCCGGCGTGCGGCCTGAAGAATTGACCGCGCTCGCTGATGCGATCGCTGGGGCGCGCAACCCGGTAATCTTTGTGCAACGGGGCGCGGGGTCGGCGGCGGGCTTCGACGCGCTCTCGAAACTGGCGGAAGACTGGGCGATTCCGGTCTGTCCATATTGGGCGACGGCGCTGCCCGTGCCTTCCGACCATCCCATGAACATAGGGCCAAACCCCATGCCGTGGTTGGCCGAGGCTGATGTGGTCCTGGTGCTCGACAGTCTTGCGCCATGGGAACCGGATTCGCATAATCCTGCGTCCAGTGCGACGGTTATTCAGATGGGTCCGGACCCCTTGTTCAGCCGCTTTCCCGTACGAAATTTCCGCGCTGACATCGCCATAGCCTGTGCGGTGGAGGATGGTATTGTCGCTTTGGAAGCGGCCCTGCGACCGCGTTTGGCGGAAGGAAGCGAATTACGAGCGGTGCGGCGTGATCGGGTTCGCAAGGCGGCAAATGAATATCGGATGGCGGCGCTGGAATCCGCCATGTCCGGGGCGCGGTCTCCGATGACGAAGGCGTATGTGGGCAAATGCGTTTCCGATGCCATTCAAGGCCATAAGGCGACGGTATTGACGGAATTGGGTGTGCCGTTGACCTCGCTCGATCTGCACGAGCACGGATCGTGGCGCAACCTGCCGCATTCCGGCGCCTTGGGATGGAGTCTACCTGCTGGTATGGGCATGAAGCTAGGCGACCCGGACCGGTTGGTCGTGGCGACGATGGGCGACGGGTCCTATATGTTCGCTAATCCTGTCGCGTGCCATCAGGTGATGGAGGCCTACGACTTGCCAGTCCTGTCGGTCGTGGTGAATAATGCGGAATGGGGCGCGGTGCGCAAATCCGTTCAGGGGCTGTACCCGGATGGATACGCCGCCAAGGCGAACCAAATTCCGCTGACCGCGCTGTCGCCGAGCCCGGATTTTCAGCGAATTGCCGAAGCCAGCAATGGGTGGGGCCGAAAAACCGATGACCCTGACGCCTTGCCGGAATTGCTGCGTGAAGCTGTGCGGGTGGTGATCGAGGAAAAGCGATCTGCGTTGATTGATGTGGCGATTTGTGATTGAGACGAGCTTCGACCTATGGCGAAGAAAAAGCGGCCTTATGATTGCGTCGGAAATTGGCGGTGGTCATACTGGGTTTTGAAATAAGCGGTGGAGGCATCATGACCGATAGACGACGGCATCACGATATGGGTGGGCTGGAGGCTGGCCCGATTCAAAATAGTGAACATGCGCATGAACCTTGGGAAAAACGCGTGGACGCGATCAAGGCGTTGCTGTCCGACGACAGGCGAAAATTAGTGACGACGGACGAGTTGCGGCGGTCGATTGAAAACCTCGGCGCGGACGCATACGAACGTTACAACTACTATGAACGCTGGATATCGGCGGTCACCAACATCTTGTTGGAAAAGGACGTTTTGTCTGTGGACGAGCTTGGAAAAAAAATGGCGGAAATTGAAGCGCGGCAAGGGAACCGGGCGTTATGAGCGCGCAATTTTCGGTTGGTGACCCGGTTCATGTGCGCGCCGCCTATCCGCCGGGTCATGTGCGGACGCCTTATTATTGCCGGGGGAAGTCTGGCGTAATTGTGCGGTTTTGCGGTGAATTTCGGAACCCGGAAGAATTGGCCTACGGCAAGTACGAAGGCCCGGTGAGCCCGATGTACCGGGTGCGGTTTCAGCAAAATGATTTATGGGACAACTACAGTGGGTCGCCGGACGATCATGTGGAAATTGAGATTTACGAACATTGGCTGGAGCAAGTGATATGAGCGACCATCATGACCACGGGGAATTTGGAATGTACGAACATGATCCCCTGCACAAGCATCCTGCTCAACCGGATTTGGAAGACACACCGTTGACCCATCACCAGATCATGCAAATGGCGGTGGCGGATTTGCTAATCGAAAAAGGCGTCATCGAAGCCGACGAATTGCGTGAACAGATCGAGTTTATGGATACGATTACCCCGGCGCGCGGTGCGGCGTTGGTGGCGAGGGCTTGGGTTGATTCAGACTTCAAGTACCGTCTTGTCGCTGATTCCAAAAAGGCTGGGGCTGAATTGGATATGGATATCGGCCCGACCCCAATTCTGGTCATGGAAAATACGCCGAAGGTTCATAATCTGATCGTGTGCACGTTGTGTTCCTGCTACCCGCGCTTTTTGTTGGGGTATCCGCCGGACTGGTATAAATCCCGCGATTACCGAAGCCGTGCGATCAGCGAACCCCGGAAAGTATTGGCGGAATTTGGCATGGAACTAGCCGATTCGGTCGAAGTCCGGGTCCATGACAGCACGGCGGATATGCGTTACATGGTCCTGCCAATGCGCCCGGATGGTAGTGAAGGCCTGTCCGAAGCCGCTTTGGCGGAACTTGTGACGCGTGACACGATGGTTGGCGTTACAACGCCAAAAACCTAGAGCGTTCTCTGGATGAATTTGGGAATGAAACTTGTCGGTAAAATAGGCTTGATGGCGCTGGTGTTGCTCGTTTGGACGGATGCGAAGGCGTTTCGGCACAACGCCGCCCAGGTGCACAAAGGTACGAAGGCGCTGTATCCCTGGGAGATCAAATCCATACGCGACCCAACGCCCAGCATGATTTTAGTGCTGAAATAAAAGCCCCGTTCATGATCGATACTGGTTATCTTGGTCTGTTTGCAGGCGCGTTTTTGGCGTCGACCCTTGTTCCGGTTTCCTCTGAAGTGGTGCTGGGCGTTTTGGCGACTTCGGCGAAATTTAATGTCTTTGTGCTGGTCTCCGTTGCCACATTGGGCAATACGCTGGGCGCCGTTTTGAATTGGTCGTTGGGCCGGTTTTGCCTGCGCTGGCAGGGTCGCAAGTGGTTCCCTGTCAAACCAGCGGCCATGGCGCGCGCCACGGCCTGGTTTCAACGCTTCGGAATCTGGTCGATGTTGTTGGCCTGGGTTCCGTTGATTGGCGACCCGTTGACCTTCGTCGCCGGTGTTTTACGGATGAATTTGGGGTTGTTTGTGTTGTTGGTGGGGGTCGGCAAGGCGGCGCGCTACGTAGTTGTAGCCGCCGTTGCTCACGGACTTTGGGCTTAGGTCCTCTGAGTTTAGGTCTCGCCCTTGTAATAATCGACGGCGGAGTCCTAGTCGGCAAAATAGCGTGCCGGGTCTGCAAAGCCGTCCGCCAGCGCGCCGATTTTTTTGGAATCCGGATATAACACGATGTCGACTGCTTCGTTGGAGGCGACGCAAAGGTATTTAAGATCGCTGTTTGACGTGTTGAGCAATTGATGCGGAGTGGTTACAGGTGCTGCGATTATATCGCCCGCCTTGATGGGGTATTCGACGCCGTCCTGGCGTGGCATGCCTTTGCCTTCAAGAATGGCGCAGAGTTCTTCCGCGTTCGCGTGGGTGTGATAGGGAAACGCAGTATGTCCCGGCGGCGCCTAATAAAGGCTGCACGCCAGTTACTCCATGCCGATCATGTCGGTGATCCGCGCTCGCTTTATTGCATAGCGTCCGGCGTTAAGATTATCGCTCATGGGGGCGTTGGCAATATTGAGTATGGGTGAGGTGTTTCTCATGGATCCTGATTCCCTGTTTTAGCCTATGTGTCTTAACGGTATTCTGCTAGAGATTTCTTACAAAACGCAACAAGCCGACCCCGCGAAGGGTCGGCTTGCCGATAGATAACAGTAAAGAGTATTGCGTTAGGCTGCCTTGTGGATGCCTGCGGCGATAACGTCGCTATCGACGTATTCTTCGAATTGCTTGAAGTTGTCTTCGAACCGACCACAAAGGTCGTTGGCAGTGCTGTCGTAAGCTGATTTGTCACTCCATGTCGCACGTGGCTGCAACACTTCTGAGGGGACTTCCGGACATGAATCCGGCACCAACAGGCCGAAATTTTTATCCGGTGTGGAACTAACTTCCGCCAGACGCCCGTCGACCGCCGCTCGGACCATGGCGCGGGTATGCGCAATTTTCATGCGGCTGCCGGTGCCGTAGGCGCCGCCGGACCAACCGGTGTTGACCAACCAGCATCGGGCGCCGGTTTTGGCGATCCGATCCCGCAATAATTGGGCGTATACTGATGGATGACGCGGCATGAAAGGTGCGCCAAAACAGGTTGAAAATGTAGCTTGGGGTTCGGTTACGCCACGTTCAGTACCCGCAACCCGCGCGGTATAGCCGGACAGAAAGTGATACATCGCCTGATCCGCACTCAATCGGCTGATTGGCGGCAACACGCCGAACGCGTCCGCTGTCAACATCACCACATCCACTGGCTGCCCCCCCATACCGCTTGGCACAATGTTGGGGATGAAGTCGATCGGATACGATGCCCGCGAATTTTCTGCCAGCGACCCATCGTCGAAATTTGGGGCGCGTGTGTCGGGGTCTAGAACGACATTTTCCAACACAGTGCCAAAGCGTTTCGTTGTCGCGTAAATTTCCGGTTCGGCTTCCGGCGATAAATTGATGACCTTGGCGTAGCAACCACCTTCGAAGTTGAAAATGCCGTTATCGGACCAGCCATGTTCATCATCACCGATCAAGGCGCGCGATCCATCCGCTGAGAGCGTCGTCTTCCCGGTGCCGGAAAGTCCGAAGAAAATGCCGACATCGCCGGCGTCGCTCTGGTTGGCGGAACAGTGCATA
>Ga0302137_1000278_pt1 | contig 21976 bp, 10 predicted proteins | sample CBN3_SCM_MG_FD_203127 | JGI IMG/M metagenome (GOLD analysis project Ga0302137, IMG submission 203127) | Marine microbial communities from Western Arctic Ocean, Canada - CBN3_SCM | ecosystem: Environmental > Aquatic > Marine > Oceanic | place: Canada: Western Arctic Ocean | collected 2017-09-15 | reverse complement strand
CGTCGCAGGCTTTGATCCAGTTCGCGACCGGGCCAGCCCACATGAGCGGCGTGCCTTCAATGAACAAGATATCGCCGGTAAAAATTGCGCGGTCCTCGGGAACATAAACCAGCACGTCGCCGCCGGTGTGGGCCGGACCGACTTCGATTAATTCGACCGCTTTATTACCCACGGTAAGCGTCAACGCACCATTGAAGGTTCGAGTCGGTAATTTCTCCGCAACTTTGGTGAAATCAAAAGGCCCGAAAACTTCTTTCAAATAGGTTCCGGTTTCGCCCAAGGCATCCGCAGAATCCATAAAAGCTTTCATCATATTAGGCGTGACGCTTTCCATTTCACGGGCGCTGGCCTCCGAGGCGATTACTTCTGCCTTGGTACAGAGACCATTGCCATGCGTATGGTCGCCATTGGCATGGGTATTTACAACGGTATCAATCATGTCGGCCTTGACGCCGCTGGCATCGGCCATGACGTCGAGCATCTCTTGGGTTAAAACCGCATCGAATAACGTATCGACCAATAAGGACTCGCCGCTATCAACAATGAGCCCGGCATTCGACCAACCCCAGCCGCCATCAGGCTGCAAATATGCATAGATTCCATTGCCGGTTTCATGCAGCCCTTTTTGGTATTGCCATGACGTTGTCATAAGATTTCCTTTATTCTCAGAATAGCTGAAATCGAAGGCCACTGCATCGCGCAGAGAGATGCTCGCTCGGTTTCCCCCTGTTAGTATCCAACAAGCTCTCAGCAGGAATCACCGTGACGACCATTACTTGTATCCAGGATCTCAAAACACTGTATCGACGGCGCGTGCCTAAAATGTTTTATGACTACACGGAATCGGGCTCCTGGACCGAGCAAACGTTTAAAAGTAACGAGACGGCACTACAGCGGTTACTGTTTAAACAACGGGTGCTCGTTGACCTGTCTCAGCGATCGGTGGCCAGCACGATGCTCGGCCAACCGGTTTCGATGCCGGTTGCCTTGGCGCCGGTTGGGCTCACCGGCTATCAACAGGCTGATGGCGAGATTAAGGCTGCAAGGGCTGCCGCGGCTTTTGGCGTGCCCTACACCTTATCGACCATGAGTATTTGCAGTATCGAGGAGGTCGCACGCAACACCTCGGCCCCCTTTTGGTTTCAACTCTATGTCATGCGCGACCGAGCCTTTGTTCAGCGGCTGATCCAACGCGCAAAAGCAGCGCAATGTAGCGCCCTGGTGCTGACGGTCGACTTGCAAATCCTCGGTCAGCGTCATAAAGATCTTAAAAACGGTCTCTCAACGCCCCCGAAACCAACCCTTAAAAACATCCTCAACATGGCCTCAAAACCGCGCTGGGGGTTGGGGATGCTGGGTACCCCCAGACGAGTCTTTGGCAACATTGTCGGTCATGTGGATGGCGTCAAAGATACGGGCTCCTTATCGGAATGGACGCGGCAGCAATTTGATCCGGGCTTGAACTGGGACGATGTGGCGTGGATAAAAGACCTCTGGGGCGGTCCGCTCATTCTTAAAGGCATTATGACCCCAGAAGATGCACTGCTTGCCCGAGACCATGGCGCGGATGCCATCATCGTGTCTAACCATGGGGGGCGTCAGTTAGATGGTGCGCCAGCAAGCATTCAAGCGCTGCCCGCCATCAAAGCGGCTGTGGGCAATAGTCTTGAGGTTTTTATGGATGGTGGTATTCGCAGTGGTCAGGATGTGGCGCGGGCCTTGGCGAGTGGCGCTGATGGCACGCTGATCGGTCGTGCTTATATTTACGGCTTGGGGGCGCTTGGTGAGGCCGGGGTGGATCAAACCTTGAGCCTTCTTCGCAATGAGCTGGATTTAACCTTGGCCTTTTGTGGCCGCACCGATATTGCGAGTGTGTCCGGCGACATTTTATGGCCTTAATTACGTGTCAGGAAGACAATCGGGCTAAGGGTTCGGAGCAACTTGGGACTCAAACGGGATTCCCGCGGCCATCCGAGCGGCAAGCCACTTGAATGCAATCAGGTGGGCTGCGGCGCCTGAAACTGTGGTTTACTCTCTTAGGCAATAGACTTGCAGTGGGTTGCCTGATCTGAGCAAAGGCTCAAATGGCCGTCCACCGATGAATCGCCTCAACCTAACGTTACACTTGATCATTATTAACCTTAAGGAAGGAATCCTCATGACCCACTACCCACTTCCCAATACATCAACCGACTTAACGGGCCAAGTGGCCTTTGTCACCGGCACCACCTCAGGACTTGGCCGCAGGTTTGCTCAGGTCCTGGCCGCTTGTGGCGCAAAGGTTGTGGTCACAGGCCGTCGGGTTGACCGCCTTGAGGCTTTGAGTCAGGAAATTAACGCCGCCGGCGGCACCGCTGTCGCCATTGCGGTTGATATGACAGATCGAGGCAGTATTCGTGCGGCGCTAAAAGAAGCCGAGGAAACCTTTGGGACCGTCACGATTTTAGTCAATAACGCGGGAATTCCGGATGCTCAACGCGCCGTTAAAATGGATGACGAACTCGTGGACGCGGTTTTTGAAACCAACTTGATTGGTCCTTGGGTGCTGTCCGTTGAGGTCGCTAAACGGCTGATCGATACCGAGCTGCCCGGCCGGATTGTTAACATCGCCTCGGTCGCTGCCTTCAATACCACTGCGCAGTCGGCGGCGACCCTGTACTCGACCACGAAAAGTGCTGTGGTGCGAATGACGGAATCCCACGCGGTTGAGTGGTCTCGATACCCTATTAACGTGAACTGTATTGCACCCGGGGCCTTCTCGAGTGAGATGATGGACGGCATGTTGTCAAGAATGGGTGACATCAGCCAACATTTCCCGAGAAAACGCATCTGCCAGCCTGCCCAAATGGACAGCACCCTGTTGTTTTTGGTGTCACCTGCCTCCGAGTGCGTAACGGGTACCGTGATTAAAATTGATGATGGTCAGGGACCGCGATAACCCCATTTTGGCCGAGCTCCGTGCCCCGCCCCTCGAACCGACGAAATAGGACAATACGCTTATGACTGACGCGCCAATACTTTCAGAACAGGTGGGACACACTCAAATCATCACGCTGAACCGGCCGGATGCGATGAATGCCATCACGTCACGCATGTTGGCAGACCTCAACACCGCGTTAAAAACGGCGGATGATGATCCTCAGGTCCGTGCTGTGGTGATTACCGGTGCCGGCCGCGCCTTCTGCTCGGGACTGGATCTGAAGCAAGCCTCCGCCGGTGAAGGCATCGCAGGCACTTTGGGCAGTCGTCAAGGCACGAACCATTACTCGACCCGAGAAATTTGCACGGTCACCTTGCAGCGCATGGATACGCCCGTGATCGCCGCGATCAACGGCGCTGCCGCCGGTTACGGCTTAGATTTGGCCTTGGGTTGCGATATGCGTCTGATCTCCGATCGCGCCAAACTGCTTCCCGGCTTTGCTAAGATGGGGGTTATTCCTGAAAGCGGCGGCACTTGGTATTTGCCACGATTGCTGGGATGGGCTAAGGCCTGTGAGATCTCGATGCTGGGAGACCCGATGTCTGCCGAGCAGGCGTTGGATTATGGTTTGGTCAATCGGGTTATCCCGGAGTCACAGCTCATGGAAACGGCTCTAGTTTGGTGCGATAAAATTTCAGCCAACGCCCCACTCGCCATTGCGGAGATGAAACGATTGTTTCGGCATGGTCTAACCCAAGATTTCGAAAGTCATTCGCACCATGTTTTGATGTCGGTTCTAAACCTCTTCAAATCAAACGATTTTTCAGAAGCCGTGACAGCCTATATGGAAAAACGCGAGCCCGACTTTAAAGGCAATTAGTACTGGGTGTTTGACCCTTTTTAAGTGCGGAGCGCGCAGATGAAAATTGTGATTATTGGTGCCGGCAGTTTGGTGTTCTCAAGTCGGTTAACGGCCGACCTGTTGTCTTACCCAAAGCTGCAGAGGGCGCATTTCGCCTTAGTGGATACGGACCTTGAACGACTCGATTATGCCGGTAAAATTGTGGCACAAATCTGTCAACGCGGTGGGTACGGTGACGTCACGTGGAGCTTGCATGCTGATCGCCTTGAGGCCCTAGCCGGCGCTGATTTTGTGATCTGCAGTATCTTGGTGGGCGGCTATGACGCCATTGAGTCCGAAATTGATCTGCCTAAATCTTTTGGGGTTTGCCAGGCCATCGGCGATACCCTCACACCAGGCGGCATCATGCGTTGTCTGCGAACCCTGCCCGTGCAGGCCGCAATCGCCCAAGATGTAATGCGGCATTGCCCGAATGCTTGGCTCCTAAATTACACCAACCCGATGGCCATGCTGTGTTGGGGCATGTTTCGCGCCGCACCCGGCATTAAACTCGTGGGCCTATGTCACTCGGTGCAGGGCACCACCACCGAGTGGGCCGAACGCTTGAAGGTGCCCATGCCAGAAATCAATTTTCGCTGCGCCGGGATTAACCACCAAGCGTGGATTACTGAGTTTAACCATCAGGGCCGGGACCTGTTGCCCGAGATCAGGCGATTGGCTGAAACCCGAACGCTTTGGCAGCAAGATACGTCCCGGATGGAGTACATCAAGCATTTTGGCTATGCCGTCACCGAGGCCTCGGGCCACAATTCTGAGTACTCGCCTTGGTTTCGGAAAACCCCTGACGCGGTCGACCGTTACTGCCCGGGTGGCGGCTGGAACGGCGCGCCGGGCTTCATTAAAACGCTGTATAACCGGCCAGATTGGCGGGACACCATGCAAAAAATGGTGGATTGGAAAACGCCGGTAGATCTGGCGCGGAGTCAGGAATACGGAGCTCAAATCATTCATGCCTTGGTGACCGGTGAGCCAGAGGTGATCTACGGCAATGTGATGAACGATCATCTTATCGATAACTTGCCGGCTGCCGCCTGCGTCGAAGTCGCTTGTCTGGTTGATGCCTCTGGCGTGCACCCGCAACCCTTTGGCGCGCTCCCTGAGCACCTCGCCGCGATTAATCGCAACCAGATCAATGTGCAACAACTTGCGATGCTTGCGGCCTCGGAATGCGAGCCAGAACGGGTGTTTCAGGCCATGGCGATGGATCCGTTAACCAGTGCAATACTCAGCCTGGATGAGATTCGGGAACTGACCCAACAATTGCTGCAGGCGCATGCACCCTACTTGCCCGAAGCCTGGCAAGGGCAATCACTGATGGCTAAACCGATTCTTTATGCTTAACCCACTCAAACTTGAGCCGTGATCAACCGCGCGGGCGATGAAGGCGCGACAGGCACCGAAACCGGTGCATCAAATCTGTGAGTGCTGAGAACACAATGCTGGCAGTCCAGTTGAGATGACGGACCGTACACCTTTGAAGAAAAGCGTATTACAGGAAATCGCCCGATGAGCCCGCCCAAACAATCGCTACAAGAAATTTGGCGCTTAGGTTGCGAAGGCCAGCCCCTTTGCGAGGAAGACCTAGATCATTTTAAGGCGCTGGCTCGAAGCCGGTTTCATACGTTTGCTTTGAGCGCGGATGACGCGCATCAGAGTCGAGGTCAAAAAGAGGCAGAAACCTGGATTGCACTTCTGATTAAAGGCCTTGTGCGAGAATTACATGAAAACCCCGGTTTGGAACGGCTCTGGCAAGACGGCCCCGTTGCGGCCTCTAAACACGGCAAGGCCGTCAGTTTTCAGCTGCAAAAAGTGCTACCCTAGCGCACGGTATTTCAATCGAACTTCAAACGCCACACCCGCGCACACGTTTTAGGAACCCTTTATGATGACCTTTCAAAACCCGTCCGAACGCTTTGTTGGCCTTGAAGGCAGTTTGAACTTCAGAGATTTCGGAGGCTATCCGACACAAGCCGGCGGGCATATCATGAAGGGACGCTTGTTTCGTTGTGGGATGTTGAGTGATTTCACGGCGACCGGGATTGAGGGATTTAGGCAGTTGGACATCGGCGTGATTTGCGATTTGCGAGGCTCTGATGAAGTTGAACTGTATCCCACACCGAACCTCCCTCTTTTTGACTGCCAAAAGCACATTCCGATCGCACCCGGCACCAGTTCGGCGCTGAGAGGCAGCGTCTCGATGGGCCAACATTCAGCGGCAGATCGCAGCGCGTTTATGCAGGAAATTACCCGGGAAATTGCTTGTGACCATGTGGCCGCTTATGCCCAGATGTTTCGAGCGTTGATCGATACCGAACAAGGCTTTTTAGTGCATTGTATGGCCGGTAAAGACCGTACCGGTTTTGGGGTCGCGGTCATTCAAATGATGCTCGGGGTATCGGAAACCTTAGTGATGGCGGATTATTTATTGACCAATGATGCAACCGAGCTGGTGACCCGCACCCGCGCAAGAATGCTCGAACAAGGCGTCGAGATTGATGAGGCCTCCTTGGAGGTGATTAGTCAGGTCAAACGTGAGTACCTTGGCGCGGCGCTGGCCGGCCTGAAAGCAGAGTTTGGCGGCATTGAGGGTTACCTAGAAGCCGCTGAAGTGCTGCCAGTCGAACGGGCTGAATTAATGCGCCGTTTGGTGGCATAAACGAAGATCAGATCCAGCGCATAGCCCGCCGCAACCCATTGCAGTAGTTATGGCCTTAAGGACCATGGGCTGACAACAATTGGGCCGACAACAATTGAGCTCACAACAATTGGCCAGAAAAAAATAGCTGAAAAAATGACCTTAAGGCCCAGGCTGTAAACAACACGCGCTTAAAAAGACAGGCTCTCAAACAGGCAGACTCTCAAACAGGCAGAGGCTCAAAAAGAAGAGTCTTGAACGCTAGGGACTCAAGACCTCGGGATTTAAAAGTGCTGCCAGCATAAAGAAAGGGCACAATCTACCGCATGCACGCTCCGCTAGGCCCGTTAGAGCGCTGTCGCAACGGTTATTACAGCGCCACAACGATCATCACACCGGCCTGATTCATCGCCCGACGGGCGCTCTCGCTGGCCTGAATCCTGCTGGCCGCATCGGTTGAGATAACCAGGTCTGAGGCCAAGCCTTCATAGGTGTTGGTGGCCTTAACAATCATGGGTACCTGTGCGACCCGAGCATTGCGCACCGCATCGTTGATATCAAAATCGTAGCTGACACCGCGCTTATTGGCGATGTCGGCATAAGAGGTTTCATCATTCGGGTAAATGACCCGGCCATCCGTATCCCGAATCGTGGGGATGGTTGCTAGCTCGAAGTCTGCAACACCGGTGGCATCGATGAGCAATCCAGAAAACTCACCGGACGCATACTCATTCAGAGATAGTCTGAGCGCTGAGGTAATGTCATTGGGTCTTGATTGCTCGATCCATTGAATGATTCGGCGCGCGGTATCGGCTTCATCTTGACCGTTAAGAACAAAGGATTGGCTCGCGTAAGACCTGCTAACGAGTTGATTTTCAAGCCATATAAAGGCTGGATTGATCCGTTGACTTAACCGGCGCAGAGCGGTTCGTGTGGGGCTCGGCGCTAAATTGAAAACCAGTTCATCCGGTTTCGGGAGCACGGCATTAAGCAACTCGCCGCCAATCGACATGGCCATGGTGACCGTATAAATATCGTTCTGGTAGTGCTCTTTGACCGGTACGGCCCCTCGAATGACGCCTTGAACCCGAGTGGCCATGGTGCTTTGATCAACGATTTGATCAACGACTTTGGTCATGGAGGTCAACCGAACCCCTTTCGTAATTTCTAACAGGTTGCGCTGACCGTCCACCAACGCGGCCCTTCTGGCTAACAGTCGTCTTTGCGCTTCTGGCATGCCAACTCGCGCCGTACCGAATCCTTGGGCATAAATCATCCCCTGACTCCAGTTCACCGAACCATTAGCAGATTCTCGAATGACATCATCGGCTGCACTGAAAAAGCTGACGAGTGCCAAACAAACAACGATTAATAATTTCATAGGTTGTCGTCTCCTGACTGAGCGCATGTTGGGTCCGCAGGCATTACTAAATGCGGCTTATGAGCGACGGGTAACATCTAAGTCTTTGTACTTTTCTTGTGCCGCTCGAACCTTCTTTAAATAGTTTCGAGTTTCATCATACGGTAAGTTTTGGATCAGATACTCATAAACTTCCTCAGCGCTCAAAGCATTGATCAAGTCTGCCGCACCCGCCACGCTGGTCTTGCCTGTAAAGGCTTTGGCGACATTCCCCGCCCCGGTATTGTAGGCTGCAATCGTGCAATATAACCGGCTTTGCTCGTCCGTGATGCGGCGCAGGTAACGCCGGAATAAGAGATCCAGGTAGGCTGTGCCGAGCTCAACATTTTGATCGGGCTGGAAAAAGTATTCGGGTGCTAAAATCTTTTTCTCGCCATACACATAGTTGTAAGCATCCACCCCGCCGCTCTTGGGCACCAACTGCATCAACCCAAAGGCCGGCACGTGTGACCTTGCTCGCGGATTAAAGTGGCTTTCCGTTTCCATGATGGCGAAAATTAGGCTTGGGGGTAAGCCGCGCCGGTCTGCTTCATCAAGCACGGCCTGATCATATCGTTTTGCCCGTTCACTCAGATAGTCAGCGCGTAACGGAATGGTGACCGTGAGCTTACGCTGATTACCCGGAATCTTGGTTAACTGGGTCACAATTCCCACAGCGCTTGCTACTGGTGCTGAGGCTACGTCGAGGTCAATGGGTTGGTCTAGCGAGCCGTTATCGGCGATCGCGTCGGTTACGCCTTCACCTGAATCCTGATTTGTGGCGCCGGGAGCGCTTAACTCAACGGACTGAGGCGGAGGCCCTATCGCAACGGCCACCTTAGCCGGCTCGCTCGCGTTGTCATCGCTTAGTCCGCTCGGTTTGTTTGGCTGCTCAGCAGCCAGGTTTTGACCGTTCGGTTGTGCCGGGTTGGTATCGGCTGTCATTGGCGACGTTTTATCCTGCCCGGGCAGAGTTGAAAGCGCTGTGACCGCGGTTTCAACCACCGAGTTTAATTCAGCCGTTTCAATGGCGGTAGACAACTTGGCGAATTCGCGCTCAGAGATCTGTAGTAATTCGCCTAGGATCGGCGCTGGATCAAGGTTATCCGCGGTTTCGAGGGTAATGCCCTCGGCAGCCAAGTAGGCCTCGGCATAGGCGAGCCCCAGGTCATTGTCGGCCAGATCTTGGGCCGTATCAGACTGGGCCTTTAGCACCGCTTGTTGGATGTCAGCGCTCGCTTGAGTCATATCGCCAGCGGCATTAACGAGGGTTTCCACCACCAACACACCGCGCTCAAAATCGAATGAGCGCCGCAGTCGTTTATTCTTTGAGTAATCCACCCAGGTATTTTGATCTGGCAGAACGACCTCGCTTGTGCCCCAAACCGCTTCAACTTCTTGCGCCATGCGTTGAAACCCGGCTTCCAGCGCGGCATCCAGCGCCTGAAAATTTTCTTCAAGGGTTGCATCGGTATCACTAAATTGCGCCTCAAGCTGGGCGTCCAGCGCGTCGAAGGCGTCCAGTTCAGCCCCGTTGAGCGCAATAGCGGGTAATGCGAGCAATGTCAGCAACCCAATCGCTCGCAATTGATTTTGCCGTTGGCGCATCGCCATCAGCTACCGGCAACGACAATCACGACTTTACCTGCGGCGAGAAAGTCGCCATTCAAGGTATTGCTCGTGAACAGTTTGATGGCATCATTATCAGAAATGACCAACTCGGTTGCTTCACCGAGTGACTTAGGCGTCATAACCAAAGGGGCGTCCCCAACAATGTCCGCCATTTCATTCGCGGAAACAACCGATGGTGCCCAATGCAACCAATCGCTGCCCATCGGAACGTGGCCGGGACCATAGAGCTCCTTGCCGCTTCCCGTTCGGACGCGAACATCCAACATCGGCGTGTAATTTAGCGCCCTTGCGTCCAGGATCAGGCCGGTGGCCCGATTGGACTGGTCGCCGACCGTTGGAGCCGGTGCGCTTGCAACGGGCTCAGGTGCGGTTTGCGGCGCTGCGGCCTCTTTTAAAATGACGGCGGCGGCAACGGCTGGCAGGTCCGAAACCGAGTAACGTGCTTCAGCCGGCGCACCCACTAGGCTGGGTTGCGTGATCGAGGCCAAGCTGGGTTTGGTACGGCAAAGGGCATCGCTCTTGTCCATGCACACCGCCATCTTAACGGAGGCAACCCAACTACCGTCTTCAAAGGCAACGCTGGAATCGGTTTCAAAAGAACCTTGCAACATGCCTTTGACCCGGGTCCCGATGATATCGCTTTCAAGCATCATGTCTTTGACCGTGGTGCCCGCGGTGACCCGAACGCCGTTGATGACTTCCAGTAAGTTCCTTTGGGCATCAATTTTGGCGGCGCGCAGGGCCATTAAACGGGCTTGGGGTTCAGAGAATCGATTGGCATCCGAGAAGCCGAACCCTTCTGCGGTGATCACCGATAAGTCATTGCCAAACGTCACCTGACAGCTCAAAAGGCTGATTATCCATATCAATCGTTTCATTCGGGTATCCTCGCTATTAAGACGCCTGTGGGCGCTTTAAGATCTGGTTAAGATTATGTAAGACCAAGATGGTTTCAGCCCCAGTGACCAACTCGGATGGCCCGATAGAGCCATTCTCCCGGCCTTGCATCAGTCCACGGGTTACCGCGGACATAATGGCATTAAAGCTGGTGTTGCTGGATGATAAATCCGAAAAAGGCGATGCCGTACCAATAAAAGCCGTCCGGCTAATGCCAAATTTGACGTATAAAATATCTTCTACTAGCAGCGCCAGTTCGCCTCGGCTTATTGCTTTTTGGGGTAAAAAGGCCCCGTTCGTGATTCTGAAACTCCGTAGATTCAAACGGTGCGTCGATAGAATATCGGCGGCATAGGTTGACCCCTCGTAATCGGTCAAACCTTGGTCCGAGGTTTCACCAACCGAGACTGCTTTCGGCAGGTCTAGATATTGCGCGACGGATAACTCTTGGTTCAGCAACCGCGCCACCGCCTCGCGATTAATCTGAGCATCATAGGCAAACGAGCTATTAGTAATTGCAACGGCTCGCTCGACCTGCTGAATTTGCAATAGTAACGACTCGGCGGCCTCGTTGTTCATCGCGTCTGCCGCGAGGGACAGCCGCAACATTGCTTTTGCCGATTCAAATTGGCGATTGGCGTTATAAACCCGGGCCATTGACAAATGTAGTGGTGCATATTGGTCCGAGCCTTTAACGCGCACGCCGCGTTTGTATTCGCGCAGCGCCTTCTTGTCATTTAGCGATAGCCCCCAAATACGAATGCCTTGGGTTCTTAATTCAAGCTTTTCGGTTAGCACGCGGGCGTAACGGAGCGCCTTCTTTTGGGTTTTTTCAGCCGCTTTTTGCTCACCCGCCGCAATCTGTTGATCAACCAGACCGATATAGGCGGCAATATCGCGCTTGTCGGCGGCGATGCGGTCTGCATAAGGCTGGGCATCAGCGGCGCTGACGGTAACGGCGAAGCTCGCAAGCCCCAAAAGGCACAGCGTGAAACCGTGATGTAACCATTGATTCAATTTAACCTGCATTCGATGATGACTCCCTATTGACTGCGCTCAGTCCATTGCGTTGTAACCCTGAAAGGTTTCGTTTCTATTGGCTTACATCCTCATTAACATGATCACTTTATTACTTTTAAGACCGGATTACTTTGTAACCCTGCTACGTTATGACCCTTGATGCGGCAACTGCGGCGTCCTTGTTTGCGGATCCCGTTCGCGCAGTACCTCACCAAATCGCAATCATTTGATCTCTTATAGGCGGCGCAACGGTCACGCAATCCGATTTTAACGATCCTTTGTCTTCAATCTTGCCAGCCCCTCTCTTGCTTTGGAAGGCTCTCTTGCTTTGGAAGGCTCTTTTACTTTGCAAAGCCCTTTTGCGCTGGCTCGTAACCTTCTGGCGCCTGGCCTGATGCGGACTGCCTTGCTACTCGCACTAAAGGCTCAATCTCTTCTAAACCAAAACCCTGTTTTGGTTCGCCATTATGAGTGAGACCCTTCAGGACGGGTTACCCCCGCCCTTTATTAAACAAGTCCCCTTAAGGCACCAATGTTTCGATGTAGGCACTAATGGCGACCGGGTCGGTTCGTCCCGCGCCATCGCCGATGGCCCCGGCCGTCAAGGAGGCGCCCTCAAACCCAAATCGGTGCCGAATAATGATGAGACCGTCTGTTAGCGCCGTGACCTCACCATTATCGTCAACATCCAATGCAAGACCCAGTGCATCGAGCTGCGCTTTGATTGAGGTCGCATCGTTTACGGTCGCATCAGTGCCCACTGCGCCTTGGACCAAGGCATTCCCTTCAAACCCAAACAGATACCGGATGGTCAACAGGCCGTCCGTTAACGCATCTACTTTGCCATTTAGGTCGATATCCAGAGAGGCTAAACCAATGTTCGGATTCAGCGGCGCCCTGTCTAAGGCATCTTCAATACCATCGTTATCGTCATCGGTATCACACAGATCACCCGCTAGGTCCTGGTCGGTATCCGTTTGATCCTGGTTGGCAAGGGCTCGACAATTATCTGCGTTGTCACCAATACCGTCACCATCCGCATCGGCTGATTCCCCGCCATCGTTGGGGAACAGGTCCTCATTGTCACCGATACCATCTGCGTCACTGTCCGCTGATTCAGTGCTGTCTTCCGGAAAGAGATCCTCTGTATCGGTAACGCCATCGTCATCATCATCCGCATCGCAGAGGTTACCCGCTAAATCTCCGTCGGTATCTCTTTGATCCGCATTTGCGATGATTCGACAATTATCGCTGTTGTCCCCAACACCATCACTATCAGCGTCAGCCCATTCAGCACGATCATCCGGGAAAGCATCCTCGTCATCGATAATGTCGTCGCCATCACGATCACTGATGGGTTGTGGCGTCGCGTCATCCTGCACCACAACTAAATCAGTTGGATCTGTATTGGCCAAATACTCTTGATAATTGTTAACCCCATCTTTATCCGGGTCTGCAAGGCGATCATTTTGACCAACCAGCAGGTTATTACGGTATTCATAAAAATCGGGTAATCCGTCACCGTCTTCGTCCTCGGATACATAGGTTCTAAATTCAACAACATTATTTGCGAGTAAGGGGTCATTGCCGATTCCTTCGCCTTCGTCACCAGTTTCATGAACGGATGCAAACCACCGGGTTAGACCAAGGCCTGAAGATTTTACTTGCAGCGTCAGGGTTGATTTACCTTCGCCAGGAACGACGGCGATCGTACAGATTGCAACCCCACCAACCTCGTCACAATTATCCGGCAAGCTCACAAATTCACTACCCTGTGACGGGTAAACCAACATTCGAACGCCATTCGTCGTCTTCAATGCGGACTGATTCGCAACCGTTAGAGTAATAGGGTGCTGCGATCCTTTTGTCACAATGCTGGTCTGAGAGCTCATCACGATATTCAAATCAACACCGGTCACACCCACACTGGGCGCCTCAACCGTTGTGGTATACGCCGTCTGATTATCGAATGCGGTGCCTGATACACCGAGATAGAGCATACCAGTCGTTTTGGCGAGGAAAGTATAGGTTTCGGTTTGCCCGCTCGAGCTGGCATCAACTTTCGCACCCACATCAATCAGGCCACCGGTTGCGTTAGAGACTCGAAGCGCTAAGTCAGGGCCTTGGTCTGTCTCCAGTTCAGGCACAACCGTTACTTTATATTGCTCACCCGAAACCACGGCAAAGCGTGAATAATCAAAATCACCCGCCGCTGTATGCTGCTGCCCATCTGCGACGCCCACTGCCAGCAAAGAGGCAGAACTCAAATCATTATCGTTCTCATAAGCGTCCGTTCCATCTGCGGCATTATCCGCAAGACCATCATTATTATCGTCTGGGTCAAGATGATCTGGAATAAAGTCGCGGTCCTTGTCCGACGTTGCGGTCGGGTCGAGCGGGAACGCATCTTTAGAGTCGCCAACACCATCGTTGTCACTATCCCGCCAATCATTCGGGTCGAGGTCAAACAGGTCGTCTACATCAGCAACACCATCATTATCATCATCATTGTCTGAATTATTGCCGATCTTGTCTCCATCATAATCGAGTGTCTCATAGGGATTCAGCGGGAAAGCATCTTCAATATCGAGGACACCATCACCATCATCATCATCATCATTATCGTCCGTTACACCATCTAGGTCAGTATCAAACCCAATGGCTGGCGCTCGCCCTGACTTCTGTAGTACGAGCGTGGTATTCGGGTTGTCCTCAGTTGGAATCGACAATACACCCTGCTCGTTTTCGGCAAAGAAGGCGAAGGTATAACTGCCTTGTATATCAAAGTTGTCATAACGGCCCTCATAGGTACCGTCGCCGTCAAAATCGACGAGATCAATCTCTAAATACTCAACAACCGGAACGTCAAGCCCGCCTTCAACTTCATCCGGCGTATTGATCACGGCAAATACCCTAGACACGGGGGTTGCACCGATCACGTTATAGGCCTTTAAGATTGCAGAGCGTTCGCCATTAAGTTCTAAATCTTGAGAAACATCGGCAATAAACGGTGCGTCAGATGCCTTAATAATGCCGCGTCCAAATTCAAAGTTTCTAGCCAACAATTGGTCACTCTTTTCATTCGGGACATCATTCCAATTGGCTTCTAACAGCGCCTTTTGCTTTCTGAAAGTTCGCATGGCGCCTTTTGCCGATGTGAAGGCTGGGTAAAAACCACCGCTGTTATCGAAGTTCCGCCAAAAAATAGAAGAGAAAGAAAAATTGGCGCCGGCCGCAAACAAGGCAGGCTCATCTGAGGTCGTACTCGTAACCATTAGACGTTGCTTACCCTCTGGCGGGGCCATCTTGGCTAGGAACGAGCCTGACTGACACGCATCATAGACAATTGCAACGGAGCTCACACCGCCTTCAGTCTGCAGGATGTCTGTCCATTCATCCAATTCATCGGCCAATACGATGCTGTACTCATTAACCAAGAACCTTTCTGGCCCGCCGTGATCAACCAAGAATATCAGGACATCCGAGGCAGGATCATTGGGGTCAGCGGCCCACTCGGTGAGTGCCCACTCTAAGTTCTCGCGAGTTGCGTCTTTATCGATCTCGTTGGGATCGAACCAATATTGCCCAACCAAATTTTTGCTTGGCTGATCGCTCAGGACCATAATGTCCGCCGCTGGAATCCCTTGATTGACGAGGGAGGCAAATGCGGTTTGCGCTGAGAATTGGGTTTGAGTCCAAAGAAAATTGGAAACGATGTTACCGCCACCCGCAACGATGATCGCCTTTTGCTTGCCGATTTGACCGCGTGTGGTGCGGTTCTTATCTAGCGGGAAGGCATCGTCAAGGTCCAAAACGCCATCGTTGTCATCATCTGAATCACAGACATCGCCATCTCCATCAATATCCGTATCGAGCTGGTCAGGATTGGAGAGGAACGGACAACTGTCAATGAGATCGGCAATTAAATCATTGTCGTCGTCATCATCACACGCATCGCCATAGCCGTCTCGATCGGCATCAGTTTGATTTGAGTTCGGAACATTGGGGCAGTTATCCTGTTCTGCCAACAGTCCATCGCCATCTTCATCTGAGCCATAGGCCGACGCCAGGCAGGGTGATGCGAAGGTCAATGTAACGTCAGCCGGTTGAATTGCCTCATAGGCTTCAAGGTCTGCGCAATAGACTGGGTTGCCCGTGAGCACAATGCTGCCGGATTGGATCGCAGATAAACCATCGTCTAATCGGTGAATATTATTTTGCGACAGATCAAGGGCCGAAATCGCGCCCAATTGATCGAGCCCTGAAATATCCTCAAGGTTGTTCCGATCCAGGGTCAGCGTTTGTAGGGATGACAGCTCGATAATCGAACTTAATGAGGTCAGTTTTGCATTCGACATCGAAAGCGCCGTCAACGTCGCGGCGGTTGCGAGATTACTCAGATCATCAAGATTGTTTCTCGAGAGGTCTAAGCGCTTAAGCGCGGGCATCCCAGAAAAATCGGGTAAGGCATTAATGGGGTTTTTCGCCAGCAACAAGGCCTCTAATTGCGGCAGACTTAGGACTGGCGATAGATTGCTAATCCGATTGACGCTGACATCCAGGGTTTCTAAGTTCGCTAGATTTTCAATCCCGTCGATGCGATAGATAGTATTGCTTTGAAGTAGCAAGTTGGTCAGGGCAATGAGGTTTTCAATCCCGCGGACAGACTGAATATTGCGTCCAGAACAATCCAATGTCGTTAGCGTATTGACCTCTTCGACCTCGGTTTCCAGCAGACAGGCTTTCAGATTCGCGTCGATAATCGCGCGCACCGCTTCTGTGAGGGCCATTGTGGACCGCGTTCGATCCAGCGGAAAGCTATCGGCTTCATCTAAGACGCCATCGTTATCGGCATCGGCATCCGCATTATCGCCCTCCCCGTCGCCATCGGTATCGGCGTGTTCGCTTGCATCGTTCGGCGCCCAGTCTTCCGAGTCAGCAAAGCCATCGCCGTCCGTATCGTCCTGGCAAGCGCTATCATTCGCCTCGAGATTATAATTCGACCACTGGCTTTCAATGGCTCGCAGTTGTTCAATCTCTGCGCAAATCAGCGGATTGTCCCATAAATCAATACTCAACCAACCATTCTGAGTTGGGTCTAGATGCCCCAGCGCGCTGACGACTTTTTGAACTCGATTATTGCGTAAACTCAGTCCGTATAACGGCAACTCGGATAGCGCGCTGATGTCTGCTATATCATTATCAGAAACATAGACCTCGCGCAGTGAAACCAGCTCGTCCAGGCCGTTGAGTGTGGTGAGTTGATTATCACGACCTTCAAGCCGACGCAGGTTGTTAAGCCCTGACAGTGGTCTCAAGTCAGCCACATCATTTTCGGTGAACCATAGATCCTGAAGATTTGGAACCCCGGCTAACGGCGATAGGTCTTCGATGTAAAAATTGCTCGATATATCAAGCCACCGCAGATGTTTAGCCCCTTCAATACCATCAAGATAATCAATGCGATTGCGATTAAGGCTCAACTCCTCAAGTGCTGGCATTTCAGAAAACGCTGCCAAATCTCTGATTCGATTTGATTGCAGCATCAAGTGTTTTAAACCGGGTAGCGACCTGAGTTCGTCTACGTTGCCAATTCTGTTATTCGATGCATTGATGCGCTCAAGACTAAAAAGCCCACCCAGTGCATCAAGATTCGTCAATGAATTGTTATCGACACTCAGCTCCTGAAGCTTCACCAATCCAACCAGATCCGTTAGATCTGAAAGGTTGCTATTACTCAAGTTTAAATATTCAAGCCGGCGAAGGTTTTGAACGAAGCGCGCATTACCGGCTGCCTGAACCGTCAACGATCGCAAATCAAGCAAGCCCGATAAGGCTTCCAGGTTGGTCAAAGTGTTAAAGCGCAACTCAAGATATTCAACCCGGCTCAAATCTGCAAGCGGTGCTAGGTCCAAACTGTCGCCTTGTAGCCTCAAATCTACCAAGGCCGAGAGCGAGCCAATGCCGCTGATGGAACTGATTGAATCATTCGAGCAGTGGAGTTCCGTGACGACGTTGACCGAACTCGCCTCTGGATATCGATCCGTCAAACATTGTTTAAAGCCGGCATCCGTAATTTGTTCAAGTGCTTCAGCGAAGTCTAGATACTGGCGTGTTGCGTCATCTGGATAGGCATCGGTATTATCACCTAACCCATCGTTATCGGAGTCTTTAAAATCTCGTGAATCTTTAGGAAATAGATCTTCCGCATCAACCACGCCGTCATTGTCATCATCATTATCAAGGCTCAAGCCAGTGGTGGAGTCAGCAGCCGTTTTACCGTCTAACCACGCATCGGGTTGACCATCCCCATCGGAATCTAAGGCTGCTGCGGCATCATTTGGAAAGTCGTCATACTCATCGGCCACACCATCGCCATCGCGATCCTCAGAACAGGGTTCCGGGTATTCAATGTTCGCATAGGTCCCTGAGGCACGAACCTGCTCGATCTCACGACACAGAACAGGGTTGTCGTTTAAATAAACGTTCGTATTACCGTATCGCGCGAAGGTGTCGCCTAAAAGGCTGATCTGGTTAAAGGCAAGGCCCAGATGCCAAAGCCGTGTGAGCGACGACAGGTCAGAAATGTCTCGGATATCATTGCGCTCAAGACTTAATTCGCCAAGGTTGGTCATCGACGCCAAGGCCGACAAATCATTCAAACCGGTTTGATTCAAGCCCAGATGTCGAAGTCTTGAAAACCGATCGAGCCCGGATAAATCCGCGATCGGGTTGTAGTCCAAATAAAGCCCGTTCAAGTTTGGCGCGCCGCTGAACCCTTCAAGATTCTGAATGGCATTGTTCTGCACATAGAACCAATCCAATCGCGGCACATCGGTTAAATCAATTGCCGTTAACCGATTATTATTAGCGTCGATCTGCCTTAGCAAGGCCAGCCCATCCAAAGCAGCCAAGCTCTGAACTTGGTTATTCGCAAAGCCAAGATATTCCAGGTTGCTTAATGCTGATATTGGAGACAGATTGGTAATGGCGTTCTCACCCAGCGACAGCCAAGTCAGCGCCCGCAGGTCTGAAAGCGCTGTCAGATCAGAAAGCCCCACAGTGTCCTGCCGGTTAGCGTTGAGCCCTAAATGGGTTAACCGAGTGAGATTCTTTAGCGCGCTAATATCGGTTACCTGACTGTACTCGATATACAGTTCACGCAAGCCAACAAGACCTGCAAGTGGCGCCAGATCGGCCACCGACGTGGCTCGAACCGCAAGCTTTTTAAGACGGATCAGGTTTGATAAAGGCGTGAGGTCAGAAAACTCCGCACGGCCCCATTCCAATAAAAGGGTTTCCAAGTTCACCAGCTTTGCAATGGGTGTGATGTCGGTGAACTCTTTGTTGTTTAAGTTCAGGTAAACCAACGCCCTGAACGCTTCTAGGCCGCTTAAACTCTGTATCCCACCATTGCTACAGTCTAGGCTTGTGAGTTCCCCTGAGGTCAGCATCCCAGCCGTTGCATTACTCAGACACTGTTTCAAGCCACCATCTAATACGGCTGCAAGTGCGGTTTCAATTTCCAGGAATTGGCGGTTGGCGTCGTCAGGATAGGCATCCGCATTATCGCCCACACCATCGGCATCCCCATCGGCTTGCTCATTGGGGTCATTGGGTAGCGCATCCAGACCGTCTTCCACACCATCGTTGTCGTCATCGGTGTCTTCGGTTAATCCTGTTGTCGAGTCCCCGAGCCCCTTGCCTTCATTCCAGGCGTCGGGCAACCCATCAAGGTCGTTGTCGATGGCCGCCGCAGGATCGTCTGGGAACGCGTCGCGAGAATCAACCACGCCATCGCCGTCGGTATCGTATTCGCACTCCGTGCTGAAGGTAAACCGAAGGCCGCGTGACTTGTTCGCTCTGAAAGACGCGGCCTCATCGCATAAAAGCGGGTTGCCGGAAAGGTCAAGGTTGCCTTCCGACATGGCATCAAAGGCATCGCCCAGCACTGAAATCTCATTCGAGGTAAGCGTCAGTTCCTGTAGCGGCGTGCTGGCTAGCACCGGCTTAATCGACGCAACATTCCGGATCAAATTATTGTGAAGGTACAAGTAACTGAGATTGCTCGCGACTTCTAACCCTGCAAAACCGGTTAGGCGATTATTATTAAGATCGATCCAGTGAAGATTGGGGACCCCGTCAATCGTAATGCTTGTAATCTGATTGTCACTCAACTCTAGTTGACTCAAACCCGGAAGGTTGCTTAGGGTCAGTGACTGCAGTCGAGCAGTTCGGGCGCTAATATTTTGCAGGTTCTGACTTCCGGAGAGTGGGGACAAATCCGTGATCTGAGTGTTATTTAGGTTGATATATCTTAGCGAAGGCATTTCAGGCAGCCCTGCAAGCGTTGTGATGGGGTTATCACCTAATTCCAATTGTTCTAGTGATGCGGTTGCACCAAGCTCCGGTATCGTGCTGATTTGACTGCTGTAAAGATTGAGATAGCGTAACTGCTTCAGGTTCGCCAAGGCGCTATAGTCATTAATTTGATTCCAACCGATTTGCAAATCCCGAAGATTGGTTAACCCGCCGAGTACAGCAATATCCTTAATGTTTGCGTTATTCAGATTAAGCTTTGTCAGTTGCTTTAAACCCAGCAGTGGTGTCAGATCGCGCGCTGCGTCACGGCAACAACTCCAGGCAATACTGAGCTGATCCAATTTGGTAAGTTTTGCCAGCGGGCTTAAGTCGCCGCCTCGATAACCCTCAATATTCAGATCGACAAGATTGGTAAAAGCTTCTATACCCGCCAGCGACTCAATATTTTTGTGATTGCATTCCAGCGCTGTGATACTGCCAACCGTATCAGTACCTTGGGTTTGGTTCACAACACAATTGTTCAGATTGGTGTCTAGGAGCCCCGCCACGGCTTCAGCCAAACTCAGGTACTGTTTTGATGCATCGTCCGGGAAGGCATCGCTGTTATCGCCAACCCCATCGTTATCACTATCGATCGACTCGGTTGGGTCATTGGGAAACGCGTCTTGGTCATCTGAAACGTTGTCATCGTCATCATCGCTATCAACAATTAGTCCGGTGGAACTTAAGGCTTCACTGTAGCCTTCGTTCCAATCGTCGGGATTACCATCGCCATCAGAGTCGACGCTTGCGGCAACATCATCGGGGAAGGCATCCAGGTCATCCGGCACACCATCGGCATCTGAATCGTTCCCGCAACCGGTTGTGAATTCAAACCGCACCCCCTGGCCCAAGACATTACCGATATTGTCATAGGCCTCGCACAACAACGGGTTACCCGACATCTTGATATCCGTACCGTTATAGTCCGTAAACGAATTCCCAATGACGCTAATTCGGTTTCGCTCGAGATTCAGATACCAAAGGTTCGTTAAACCTGACAGCGGACTCACATCGACAATAAGATTATCCTGCAGCTCTACGTGGCCTAGATTACTGAGCGCTGCCAAGGGCGTGAGATCAATAATTTGGTTCGCGCCTAGGCTCAGATAGCGAAGCGACGTGAGGTTCGATAAAGAGGACAGCTCGGCGAATTGATTATTGCCAGCCCACAGTTGTTCAAGCTTAGGCACGCTCGCCATTTTAAAAGCGGTTGTTGGGTTATTTCGAAGGGAAACCGTCTGAAGTTTGGGCAAGTCGTCGAACTCAATAACCCGAATATCGTTGTCGTCTAAATTCACATGTTCGAGCAATTTCAGGTCGTTCAAAGCTGAGGTTAGTTCAATGCGATTTTGAGATAGGGTCAAGTCCTTAATGCCGCTGGGCAGACTCGATACGAACGGCCCGAGATCATTAAGTTGATTCCCAGCGTAATTTAACTGCTCGAGATTAGGAGCCGCTTTGAAGTTCGGTAGTTCGGAAAACGATGTGTAGGCAAGCCCTAAGCGCTTGAGTTTCGGAAGGCGTTCAATAATGTCGATACTCGCGATCTGAGTTTGATTTAGGTGAAGGTCCTCTAAAGCGTTTAGATTCTCAAGTGCGCTCAGGTCGTTAATCGGAAGCCCTTCGAGGTTCAAATATCTGAGGTTCCGCAGCGCGCTAAGGGGCGCAATGTCAGACAGGATTCGTTGGCCCCACTGGATTTCCAAATGTTCTAACCCGACCAATGCGGCGATGGGTTGCACATCCGTAAAATTGTGATTCCAAAAACGAAGGTCGGTCAATCCGGTGAACTGACCGAGACCATCAAGGCCGTCAATCTGCTCGCTGCAGTGTAATGAAATTAATTCATCAGCGAAGCCTTGCCCGCTCAAGTGATTGTTGAGGCACGCTAACAGGCCCTCATCGCTTACGCCCGCTAGCGCTTCTTCTATCTCGAGTGATTGCCGGTTTGCATCATTGGGGTAGGCATCACGATTATCGCCAACGCCGTCGCCGTCGGAATCGGTTTGCTCTGATGCATCGTTCGGAAAGGCATCCGCCTCGTCAGGGATGCCATCGTCATCGTCGTCCCCATCCAGGCTTAACCCGGTTGTCGAGTCCGTTGCCCCATAACCAACATTCCAGTTGTCGGCCAAGCCATCCGCATCGCTATCCTGGGAGGCCGCGGGGTCGGTGGCAAACGCATCT
>Ga0302137_1000277_pt1 | contig 21986 bp, 16 predicted proteins | sample CBN3_SCM_MG_FD_203127 | JGI IMG/M metagenome (GOLD analysis project Ga0302137, IMG submission 203127) | Marine microbial communities from Western Arctic Ocean, Canada - CBN3_SCM | ecosystem: Environmental > Aquatic > Marine > Oceanic | place: Canada: Western Arctic Ocean | collected 2017-09-15 | reverse complement strand
GGTGTGAACTCGTCCTTCACGGTCACGACCGGCAGCCGGTCCTTGGCCACGCCGGCGGCCTGCGCGGTGCCGAGGCTGATGCGCCTGATCGCGGCGATAATCTGGTTGCGAACCTTGTCGGTGTACGAGCGCACGGTCAGTTTCAGCTTCACCTCGTTGGGAATGATGTTGTGCTTGGTGCCGCCGTGGATCGATCCGACGGTGACGACCGCCGGTTCGCGCGGATGCACCTCACGGCTGACAATCGTCTGCAGCGCGATGATGATCTGCGACGCAAGCACGATCGGGTCCTTCGACGCCTGCGGCTGCGAGCCGTGGCCGCCCTGCCCGCGCACGGTGATGTCCACCGAGTCCACGTTCGCGTAAACGTAGCCGGAATTGTAGCCGATCGTACCGGCCGGCTGATCCGACGCCACGTGCAGGCCGATGCAGTAGTCCGGCACCGGGAACCGAGTGAACAGCCCGTCCGCCAGCATCGCGCGCGCGCCTGCGCCGCGCTTCTCCGCCGGCTAGCCAATCATCACCAGTGTCCCGCTCCACTCATCGCGCAGCGCACCAAGCAGCCGCGCCGTGCCGACGAAGCTCGTCATATGCACGTCGTGCCCGCAGGCGTGCATGGTGTAAACGGTGTTGCCCAGGTCGTCGTCCAACCGCGCAAGGCCAAAGCGGCGCTGGACTATTTGCCGCTTGGCAGCAAGTCTTTCCGCCGAACCCGTGTTTGGGAATTTCTAATGAAACACACTTTCATTTTAATCGTATTCGCAGCAGTTGCATTGGCTAAGCCGTTGGCCGAGCGGCCGAACTTCATTCTCTGCATGGCCGACGATCAGGGCTGGGGTGACACCGGCTACAACGGACATTCGATCCTAAAGACGCCGGTGATGGATGAGATGGCGCAAACCGGCCTGCGGTTCGATCGGTTCTACTCGGCGGCGGCCGTCTGTTCGCCGACACGCGGCAGCGTGATGACCGGGCGCAACCCGAACCGCTTCGGCTGCTTCGCGTGGGGCCACACGCTGCGGCCGCAGGAGATCACCGTCGCCGAGGCGCTCAAAAAAGCCGGCTACACCACGGCGCATTTTGGTAAGTGGCACATCGGCTCGATGCGGGCCGACGGCGCGGCCAGTCCAGGCAACAGCGGGTTCGACGATTGGTTCTCGAGTCCTAATTTTTACGAGAACAGCCCGCTCTTCAGCCACAACGGGCAGGTGATCGAGACCGTCGGCGAAAGCTCGCACGTCACGACCGGCTTGGCGCTGGACTGGATCGGCAAGGCGGCGAAGAGAGACAAGCCTTTCCTCGCAGTGATATGGTTCGGCAACCCCCACAGCCCGCACGTTGCGGTCGATAAATACAAAAAAATGTACGCCGATCAGCCGGACGGGGCGGCCCATTTTTACGGCGAGATCACGGCGATGGACGCCGCGTTGGGAGAACTGCGAAAAGGCATCCGTAGACTCGGCGTCGCCGACAACACGGTGCTTTGGTATTGCAGCGATAATGGCGCGCTCCCGAAAGGCTCAACCGGTGGTTTACGTGCTCGAAAGGGCAGCCTGTACGAGGGCGGCATCCGCGTGCCAGCGATCATCGAGTGGCCGGCGCGGATCAAGTCCAACCGCATCACGAACATCAACGCCAACACGTCAGACATTTACCCGACGCTACTGGAACTGGCCGGCACCCCGGTGCCAAACAACCAGCCGGTGCTCGACGGCACAAGCCTCGTATCATTGATCAACGGCATGGCCAAGCGCCGTGAAAAGCCGATGGGATTCTGGACGTATCAAGCCAGAGGCCGCTCGAGAAAAAGCCGGGCGATGCTCGAGGTGCTGCGGCAAGAGCAACTCGCCGGCAACCAAAAACCGGCCGAGCCAGAGGGACAGATCGACCGGCAGTATCCGACCGACACTCTGCCCGGTCATGCCGCATGGATCGACGGCGATTACAAGCTGCATCGCGCGCCAGTGAAGAAAAGTAAGGTAGAGTTTGCCTACGAACTTTATCACTTGGGCGACGATCCGAAGGAACAGAAAAACCTGCTCGGCAGCACCAAGAAATTGGCCACACGCGTGGAACGAATGAAAGCCGGCTTGGCCGCTTGGCAGAAGTCGGTGGTGAATAGCCTCAACGGCGGCGACTACCGTTGACCCAAAAATATCCGATAGTTTGACAGTGTATTGTACGACCTCACAGTTGACCTGCTTTCTACCTCACCCCGGCCCTCTCCCACTGGGAGAGGGAGGGGAGCACACGCACCTCGCGATTTCGCTTTTTTTTGGGAAAGATGAGTTCCTCCTTGCTCCTAAAATAGAGAATGTGGTGGAACCCATCCCTCCCCAAAGCACTGTCGCCGCTTCGCTCTGCCGACGCACTTCAAAAACGCCCTGCGATTGGCCAAGCTGTGAGTCGTAACAAGTCATTGCCACCGGGCGAGTCGCTGATTCACCCGATCAATTCGGCCATCGAGCCGATCGACCTGGCCTCGCTGTTCACGGCGGAGCAACCGCTGGAACTGGAGCTTGGCTCCGGCGACGGATCTTTCACGCTCAAGTACGCACTGGCCCATCCCGGCCGGAACATCGTCGCGCTGGAGCGGCTGCTCGGGCGCATCACCAAGCTTGACCGTAAGGGACATCGCGCCGGGTTGAAGAATCTTCGGCTCCTCCGGGCCGAGGCGGCGTACGTACTAGAGCACCTGCTGCAGCCTGGGACGCTGGACGCGATCCACGTTTACTTCCCCGATCCGTGGCCGAAGAAGCGGCACCACAAAAACCGACTGATCAGCGAGCCGTTCCCACCCCTGTCCAAGCGACTGCTCAAGGCCGAAGGCGTCGTTTATCTGCGGACCGACGACATCGACTATTTCGAGCAAATGCTGGAAATTTTCGATGGGGCGACGGGGTTCGAGCGCACGGAAACGCCCAGGCCGCTCAAGGCGCTCGTAACCGACTTCGAGCAGGAGTTCAACGCACAGGGCATCCCGACAAACCACGCCGCCTACCGAAAAAACGGCGGTTGAGTTAAACGCAGTTAGAGGAGTTCCAAGTTTTCAGTCAGTCGGCAATGAAGGTTTTTTCCAAACTTGAGACTTGAAACTTTTTTTCCAAAGCGGCGCACAGCGGGCGCAATCCAAGACGCTGGCACAGAAGGCCCGCTCACTGCTCAGTTTTTCTCCGGCTGAAACTCGAGGCGCATGATGGAGCCGGGCTTGAAGGTGGCGCGGCCGAAGCTCGGACTTTGCGCCTCGACGCCGGCGGCAGCCCAGCGGTTCAGCACGAAAGTAAGCCGGCTACCGTCGCTGAAGTGGGCGCGCACGCGGTGCTTGAGAGGCATGTCGGCGGCGGTCTTGCTTGTCGCCGGCTCGATCTGTTTCACGCGGTCGAGTGGCACGGGGAAACCGCCCTCGGGCGTGGTGATGTTGAGTTTGTCGTCCTCGATACCGTTGATGCGGCCCTGCATGCGATCGTTGTTGATCAGCTTAACGAGGTCGTCCTTCGCGCCGATGGGATGGGTCGGCGGACCCTTGAACCGGCCGTCCCATTCCTCGCCGCGCAGGTTGCTGATGCGCACGGCGCCACGGCCTTGGTGCACGATGCGGATGCCACTGCCCTCTCCAGTAAAGCCCTTGGGGTCGATCCATTTGCGGATCAGTTTGCCGTCGATCGCCACGGCGATCAACCGCTGTGCCTTGTTGGCAAAAAACTCGAGGCGCGCCTTGGTTTTATTCCGGAAGCTAGGGACGGTCGCCTGGCCGAGGTAGGTGAGCGGCGTGTGTTTTTTGACCGGCAAAAGGTTCACCGAGTAACTGTTGACTTGGATACTGTAAAAGCCGCCGAAGGCCGGCTCGTTCTCCTTGGTGGACAGGCTGATTGGTTGCAGCGTGTCGGTGTAGAGCGCGAATGCCAGGTGCATCGCGCCACTCCACTCCAGATCGAACGAGATGTGCGAACTGTCCGGCAGGCCAAGGTCGCGGGCGATGGAGGCGGCCGCCTTGGCGTGGAATCCGCCGTTGTGATAACGCCAGTTGCCGGACTCCCCGATGGTCTCGTTGCTGATTTTTCCGTGCGTCCATCCGTCGTCACTTTCCGGCCCCTGAAAGATCGTCTTCAGCCCCTTGGGCAGCGGAGCGATCTTGCGGACGGTGCTGCGCAGCAATTGCATCTGCCCAGCGTGCCAGGTGTCGAACAGGAAATGTTGCGCCGTGGCACCGGCGAGGTTGCCGCGAAAGTGGTCGCCGTTGACGAGTTCCACCTCGCAGAGGTTTCCGGCGGCGAGTCGACCAACGGCGGTGCCGTCCAGCGTGATCCCGGTGAGTTGGCCTGTGTTGAAGTGCAGCGGAGTCGTCGCGTCGGCGTGGCGCCACGTCACGCCGACGGCCGTGTCGTATGCAGCGAGAGCGCCGCGCAGCCAGTCGCCGTTCTTGAAATGGATGGTGGATTTGCTGTCGCTGGCCGGGCCGACTTGGCCAAGGGCAGTTGTTGCGGCCAGGATGAAAACCGCGAATGGACACCAAGTGACGCGAATGGACGGCTTGAACTGAAGACTTTTTAAGACACGAGTGAACACGGATTCTAAACAACTTGAAACTGATAAAAAAAGCGGCGCAGATAACCGCACTCCACGATACTGCCTCGAAACTTTACGCCCTTTTCCCTCTGCAGCCCTCTGCGTCTCTGCGTCCTCTGCGTTTAAAAACAAACTCGTGAAAACCCGTGAAAACCCACGACGCGACCACGAAAATGAATGTCTTATTTCGTCAATCATCCCAGGGCCAGAGTTGGTCGGCGCCGCCGGCGTTGGTGTCGCTGGTTTTTTGTGAGGTGCCGAGGTTGAACTGCAGCCGCCGGATGTACTGCGAGTCGAATGTCACCGGGCCGAAGTTTCGGCTGCGGCCAGTGAGGGTGCTGCCCTCCCATTGCTGTAGGTCAAACGACACGGCCGCGCCGCCGGCGAAGTGCGCCCGCACTTCCCACGGCCTCTTGGCTTCCGGCTTCGCTTCCGGCTTGGTGAGCGCCACGCGGGTGATCCGATCGAGCGGAATTGTGAGGTCCGCGCCGAGCGAGTTGATCACGACCGTCCTGTCATTCATGGACTTGAGCTTGCCAGGCACCTCGTCGCGGTTCTTGAGAAAAACCATGTCCTCCGAGCTGTCGTTCAAGGCGAGCTGGACTGGGTCGGAATGGCCGTCCCATGCCGACACGCGCAGATTGCTCACCCTCACGATCGGGCCGTTGAGCTGCGAGAAAAACGCCATGCCGGAGCCGGTGGCGGCGAAGCCGTTTGCGTCGCGCCATTTTCGGACGAGCTTGCGGTCGATGTAAAGTTCCATCTCGGCCTTGGGCTTGTTGACGCGGATCTCGACCTGCACGCGGTTCTTCGACTGCATCTCGGGGATCTGCCCCTGGCCAAGGTTGCGCACACCGGCGCCGTTCTGCACGCGCTGCAAACTGACGTAGCCTCGGCTGATGTAAAACATGTACGAGTTGCTGCGGTAATCAAACCGGTCAAGCGCCGAGGTATACACTGGCACGATCAGGCTGAAAGTACCGTTCCACTGGAGGTCGAACTCGATGCGGGACGAGCCCTTGAGTCCAAAGTCGCGGCCCAGCACACCGACGCCCTCAGAGATGAAAACGCCGTCGCGGTACTTCCATGCCTTTGGGTCGCGGCCCAGCTTCCATCCAGCGATGGTGGTCGGCCCCTCGAATAGAATCCGGAAGCCCGGCGAGAGAAAAGCCAGCGACTGCAGCACCCCGCGCGGCGCGGACAACTGCTCGTTGAACCAAGTGGAGAACTGGACGCGCTGCTCGTCCAGCGCAATCAGGTTGCCGAGCACCTCGTCGCCGTTGTGAAAGCGGATGTGCACGGTCGGCTCCGACGGGCGCTTCACAGGACGCGCGCCCTCGAAGCGGATCCAAGCCAGGTTGTCCGGCCGAAAATCGACCGGCTTGGCCAAGTCGGGCCGCTCCCAGCGTACTCCGTCGCCGAGGCTGACCTGCTGCAGTTCGCCGTGAAGCATCGAGCCGTCGAGGAAACGCACGAGGTCGTCCTTGCCTGCCGCCTGGCCAAAGGCCTGGCCAAGGCCAAGCGTGATCGCCGCCACCCAAAGCGGGTAGCGGAACCATCGCCTTGGCTGGGATGGATTACCGCTCATAGATCGGCAAGAAACGGTAGTTGAGTGCAAGCGAAAGCAGCGAGGCGGAGGTGGCAAACGTGGTACCGAACTGGCCACTCCAGCTTCCGTCCTCGTTCTGGTTTTGCTTGAGCGTGGTGATGTTTTTGCGGTTCCACTTGGCCCACTCCACCGGTGAGGCGTGGAAGAAGGCCTGCGCGCCGTAATACAAATAATAGTTCCGGTAGCTCGCCGTCTCAGGGGCCTTGCGGAGGTAGCCGAATGATTTCCGGAAAGTCGCACTGTCCTTCTCCTTGGCCAGGGCGAACACCAGCGTGCCGATGGCCGAACGGGCGGCGTTAGGGCCTCGGTTGGACGTGTAGCCGAAACCGCCCTCGGGCGTCTGGCACGTCTTGAAATATTTCAGGCCAGTCTGGATGACCGACTCCGGCACAGCCAGGCCGGCGTTGCGCGCAGCGAATAACGCCACCATCTGCGCGCCGCTCACGGTGGTGTCGGCGTCGGTACTATCCGGCGAGTAGCGCCAGCCTCCACGCGGATTTTTTTTCTGTGCGTTGATGATCAGGGCGATGGCTTTCTCGAGCGCCGGGCCAAGCCGGTCGTCCTCCACCGCGCCGTACGCCTCGGCCAAAGCCAGCGTTGCAAAGCCGTGGTTATACATCGTGGTGCCGATGTAGCCGGTGGTCTTGTTTTGACGGCTGACGATAAAGTTGAGTCCACGCTTGATCGGGACACTGTACGGGCCGTGAACCGGGTCGTCCCCGTGCGCGAGCATCGCCACCACCGCCAGCCCGACCACCGCCGGCGACGTGCCGTACGGCTTGTCCTTGAAATTGCCGCCGGCGATCTGCGACTGCACGATGAACTGCAAGCCCTTCAAGTACATACGCTCGATCTCTTTCGGCAACAGATCGCTCGACTCCTCAAACAATTTTTGCGCCTGGGCTGGAATGGCCAGGGCCAGGCACACCGCGATGAGAAGCGAAAGCCACGTCCGCCTCATCGCTTCCCGTCCCCCTCCATCACCTCCACTGCCTTGAAATAATCCTGTAATACCTCGCGAAACTCCTCCGGCAACCGTGCCGCCGCACCACTGCCCCGGCTAATGGCACGTTCGCTGTCCTCGCGGCCGACGGCGTCGCCGCTCAATGCGGAGGCTGATTGACTAGTCGTGCCCCCTGCCTGGCTGCCGCCGCCGCTTTGGCTCTGCTTCATGCCCTGGCCCATTTGCTGTTTCATCGCCATCATCGCCATCATGAACGCCATTTCCTGCTGGGCCTGCGATTGGCCCTGCTCGCCACTGTCGCGCTTGACCTCCTCGTTAATGAGGTTGATGACGTCGGACATGGCCCGGATGGTGCCGGTCTGCGCCTCGGTGGTGATCGAGTCGGTCTGCGGCTTGTCGAGAAGGTTGTCGGTGATCTCCATCGAGTCGAATGCCTCCTGCAACGGGTCAAGCATCGCCGGCTCGACGGTCTCGAACTGCATCCGGTTTAGCTCGAGCATCGAGTCGGCGTGCATTTGCACCACCCGCTCGACGCCCTTCGCGTAAATCCCGGCCTCACCCTTCTGCTGCTCGAGCAGGGAAGTTTGCTGGCGGTGCAGCAGCTCGCTTTCACGCAGGCGCAGCATGGAGAAAAGTAGTTTCATCAGCTCGTTCACCTTTTTCTCGCCGCCCTCGCCGCCGCCCTCGCCGCCTCCGTCTGATTCCTTTTTGGGTGGCTCAAGTTTCTTGGCCCACTCCTCGAAATTGCCGGACCAGTCGCCGAGGTTGCGGATAGCCAACATGGAGATGTTGGAAGAAATCTGCTGCTCGATCTCCGCAAGCGACTCGCCGGTTTTCTCCGTCTCCATCTCGCGAGTGACCTCACCGTACTGCCCCTTGCCGGTGCGCTCGTAAAAGCGGCTAATCTCGCCCTGCAACTCGACCGCCTTGGCCTGCGTGCGGCCCTGCGACTTGGTGAAGCGGCCGTTGGCGCGGGTGTGGCGCTCCGGCAGATCGTCCGGCGTCAGGCCGATGGTTTCCTGGATGATGTCCTTGATTTTTTTGCGCAGTGCCATTTCCTCTTTACTGATTTTGCGCAGCCGCTGGGACAGCGTAAGGGCTTGAAGGTTGTCGAGGTCCTTGTTCACCTTGTCCTGCAAATCGGCCAGCTCGTCGAGCGCCTCCTCTTCCTCCTCGAGCGCGTCGGCGAGCTTCTCTTTTTTCTCCTGCGGCTCGCCGCCCTCCTGCGCCTCGCCGAGCTTGGACTGGGCCTGCTTCATCTGCTGGTCGGCCAGCTCGTTCATCTTCTGCATGTTCTGCGCCCAGTCGCGCAGCGTCTGCTCGTCGAAAGCCGGATTGCGCATGGCCTCCATCAACGCCTTTGCTCCCTCCTTCGCAAGGTCTTTCAAGTCCTGCGCGTTTTCCCTCTGATCCTCGGCGGTTTTCTCGATCTTCTCGTTGGTCTTGCGCTTGGCTAAGGTGTCGTCGTCGGCCTTGGCCAACTCACGCGTGTCCTCGGCGATGTCTTCCTCAGCGCGCGAAACCTCCTCGAGGTTCTCCAGGATTTCCTCCAGTTTTTGTCGAACCATCTCGGCGTGATCCTCAATGCCGAGGATGTGCAGCCGATACAGCATCGTGCGGCTTGGCTTACGACCGGGCAGATGGTCGGTCGCCCAGGCGGTAAGCTCGACGGTGGTGTCCCTGCCGATGCCAAGCACCGCCGGGCTGAAATGAAAACCCGCCTCAAACTCGGTCTCCTGCGGGCCGTTGGCCAAGACCGTGAGTGCAGAGGCGATTTGTGGCGACTGCTCCTCCGCCTGGCCAAGCGCACGCCACTCGATGCCGGCTTCCTTCACGCCGAAGTCATCGCGAACGGTGGCGTTTAGCTCGAGCACCTCGGTCTCGAGGATGGCCAGGTCGCGGCCCAGCGTGCCAAGGTCGGGACGCGGCGCAATGTCGTCGATAGCCTCAACGTTCAACTGCCACGCGGCCGCCCCGCGGAGGTCGTGTTTGTCGCGCCAAGTGAAGGCAAACTGCGACGTGCCGCCCACCTCATGCGCCGGGCTGGAAAAATTATTATTTCGAAAGTTCATCGGCTTGGCCACCCCGTCAATCGTCACCTGCGCCTGGTTGAGCTCGCGAGAGACACGGCCCTGGAACGACACCGTGCTGCCGCGCAGCACCGGCAGGAAAGCCGCCTGCACCGTCTCGTTTTGCACCGGGTGCTGCAAGTACTCGGGCAGCTCGATGCGGGCTTCCAGTACGCGCATCGCCGGGCGTTGCACCTGGCGTATCTCGACCGCGTGCCGGGCGTCGCCGACCTTCACCGTGAGGGCGCCATCCTCGACCTTACCGGAGACGGTGAAATTCACATTGGTGCCGGCGATGTCGGCTCGTATCGGCTTGCTGTCGTTGAACCGTGCCGAGGCGGCGCCAGGTTTCCAAATATCCGGATTGCGGTACTCAACCGCGCCGTTGACGTCGAACGACTCGCCCTTGGCCACGACCATCTCGACGGGAAACCCGGTGAGCCGAACGAGCGTGTGCCTCGAAATGTCGGCTGCCGGCAGACCCCAGCGCTGAAGCGTGTTCCAGCCAGCCTGTGGGATAATCGCCCAGGCGACGACCGCCACCGTAACAAGAACCGCCGCGATGATGGCCCTCTGCCGCGCTGGCCGCGGGCTGACCGTTTGCTTGAAATCGAGCTTCAGCGCCTCACCGGCGACTTGGCTAATCGCCGCCTCGTAAAGCGCGGGGGAAAAAATGGCCGGGCGTTTTTCCTCGTCGGCCAACTCGACGATGCCGAGCAACCGGTCGCCGAGGCGCCGGTACCGCCGCTGCACCAGCTTGGCCAAGGCGCGCGTATCTCGTTTGTGGAACACCCATCGCGAGAGCCACCAAACCACCGAGGCGGACGCGGCACCCACACCGGCGGAGAGCAGGCTAAGCCGCAGCCAGCCCGGGCTGTCCCATAGGCGGTCGGAGAAAAAAAGGATGAGATACGACCCGAACAACCCGGCCGCAGCGAGGCACACTGCCATCGTCGTCTCCACACGCCACAGCCGCAGCAGCACCACAGCGAATTGCTGGCGCAACTCGTCGGGAATATCCTCGCGGGAAAACTGTTCTTTGTGGCTCATGTCGACAAACAAAACAAGCGGTGCGGTAGTCTAATCATACACCGCCCCGACGCAATACGGAATTTGCCTTCGAGAGTGATTAGAGGCTAAGGGGCGGATAGTGCGTCCTTCAGCCAAACTCGGAGTTTTTCGCGGGCTGGGCTGGGGCGGAGAAGCCATGCGTCGTTGTGGTTGCGGAAACCGGTTTCGACAAAAGTGATGTTTTCAGTAAGATCGGTGGATTTGATCCAATTTTTTGTCGCCGCAAGGTTGAGTTGAGCGCCGGTAGTTTCGTGGCAGATGAATTGAGAGCGCTTGGCTAGGCGCTTAAGTCGGGCGAGGGCGGAATCGCGGTCGGAGGCAGGGTAAGGCCAAGTGCGGATACCATCATAGTGACTGTATGGAATGAAGGCCCGCCATAGTTTGGCGGTTTCGTTATCGTACAGTCCAAGGTAGTTGCAGGCGATGGCACCGCGTGAGAACCCACACAGGATCACGCGGTCAGGGTCGCCTCCGTATTTTTTGCAAATCCACGGGACGGCTTTGTGGCAGTAATCCAACGTCGGCTGCGCGGTACGATTTTTGGCGTCGCCCCACCAAGTGAGTGCAATGTCATCTCCATTAACGTTGAGGTAAGGCAAGCATACCCAAATAAAGCCGCGTCCGCCGGAGATTCCGTAACCCATCTTGCTGCCTTCAGGCCGGCCGGTGCTAATGTCACCGTTGGCTCCTTGGTATTTGTTCCCGGCATATTCGATGAGCACCGGATAGCTTTTGCCTTGTACCCAATCAACCGGCAGATAGGTGACATGATAAACGCCAGTCTGCTCATAGCCGGGGATAGTTTGCTTCACTCGCCTGCCGGCATCCGGCTGGCCGGCTTCCAGTCTAGGGATGGTGAGATCCTGCTCGACCGAACGGATATCAGGCACCTCCGCGCGAGCCAAAGACAGGGCAGCAACGAAGCCAAGCATATTGAGCCTAGTTTTTGTCAAAAAAAACGTCACGATAGAAGCCGCACTTGGCCAAGCGTGCCCTTTGAGGAAGAAGCAGAAAAGCCTGCATTTATAGCAAAATATCCGGTTGCAATCGAGGGGGGGTGTGGTAGTTTCCCGCGCCCGCTTACGGGCGGAGAGACTCCAAATCGTTTATTTTTTAAGAAAATGTCACAACATCCCAGTCTGAAAGTCGGTGGTGCCGCTGAAGCCAAGCGCACTGTGCTAACCCGTTATGAGCGCGTGGAACTGCTGCGCAAACGCGGCGAACTCAAGGAGGACGACCACATCACCGGCCTGAAAAAGACCAAGCCGGACGAATAATCTCCCCAGATTCCGTTGCCCTCAACGCCACTGACCGCACCGCATTTGCCTCCCCTATGGTGATGGTTCGTCTGCAAAAGTTTCTCTCCGAGGCCGGGGTGACTTCCCGCCGTGAAGGCGAAAAGCTGATACTCGCCGGTCGCGTCACTGTCGATGGCCAAGTCGTCCGCTTGCTCGGCACGAAGGTTCATCCCTCCAAAAACGAAGTGACGCTCGACGGCCGCCCGATCCGGGCCAAGGCCAAGCGCTTTGTCGCCCTCAACAAGCCCCCGAAGTTTCTCTGTACCCGCCACGACACGCACGATCGCCGGACGGTGTTCGACCTGTTGCCGGCGGACTGGGGGCACCTCTTCACGATCGGCCGGCTCGACGCCGACAGCGAGGGGCTGATCCTGCTGACCAACGATGGTGAATTTTGCCAAAAGGTGGCTCACCCGAGCCACGGCCTGCTCAAGACCTATCGCGTGACGCTGGCCAAGCGGCTCGAGCTGGAGACACTGAAGCAGCTCACGGTTGGCCTGAGCGACAAGGGAGATTTTCTCAAAGCCAAAAGCGCCCACCTGATCTCCGCCAACAACACCCGCAGCGAGGCGGAACTCGTGCTGGCTGACGGCAAAAACCGCGAAGTGCGCCGTATGTTTAAAGCGCTTGGCTTCCGTGTGTTGCGACTGCAACGGGTGGCGGTCGGGCCGGTGAGACTGGGCGAATTACCGCTCGGCAAGTGGCGCATGCTCAGTCGCGCCGAGGTCGCGTCGTGTCTCAAACCGCGCGTAAAATCGCCTCGTCCCCCTCGGCGGAATTGACACCGGTGGGGCGACGTTTCACACTCCTCCCCCGTGAAACCACTTGGTCGTTTCCTCATCCCCGCGCTGACGTTGCTGGTTGCCGTTTCAGGCTTGAGCGCGAAGAACGTCGTCAGCGAAGTCACCCCCCACGAAGCAGGCACCGTCTCGGCCGACCGAGTCAACGTCCGCGCCCGGGCCAGCCTTATCGGCGAACGCGTGGCCCATCTTCGCAAGGGCGACCCAGTGACCGTTCTCGCCAAAGTGACCGTCGCACCGCCGCGCAAGGGTGAACCGACCAACTGGCTCAAAATCGCCATGCCGGCCGCCGGCCAGACATGGGTGCACATGAGCTTCGTCAAAGAGAGTAAAGTAACCGCCAAAAGACTCAACGTCCGCGCCGGAGGCAGCGAGCGCTTCAGCATCATCGGCCGCCTAGCCAAGGGCGATTCCGTGAAGGAAAAACGCACTGCTGGCGACTGGATTGAGATCGAGCATCCCGCCGGAGCCCATGCCTACGTCGCGGCCAAGTTCATCGAGCTTGGCCAGGCCGCCGAGGAGGCCAAGCCGGAGAAAAGCCCCGAGGCCAAGCCGACTGAGGTGACCGAAACGGAAGAGCCAAAAGCAACTCCCGAGGCCAAGCCAGCCGCCGAGGAAACGAAGGAGCCGGAGGAAACCAAGGGCGAGACGGAAGAATCGAATGAAACCACCGAGCCGGGAGACTTGCCGGAGCCGCCAGCACCGGAAGTCGTGGTGGTCGATGCCCCCGAGTCCGGCGACGCGCAAAAGCCGCCTATGGGCAACCCGGAGGATGCCGAGGAAACCAAGCCGGAACCAGCCACCGCGGTCGACGACACGAAATTGCCAGTCCCGCCACCGCGTATTGTCTCACGCGAGGGAACCATCAAGCGACGCTTCTTCCGCAGCCCAAAAGCCCCAAGCCGGTTCGAGTTGATCAACGACAACGGCCTCACCATCAACTATCTCTACTCATCCGACTCCGGGCCGCTCAAGTCAGCCAAAGGCGAAGACGGTGAGCCGATCACCTTCAAGCATCTGATGAGTATGCTGCGCAACCGCAGGGTCATCCTGACCGGCATCGAAGCCGTGGACCCTCGCTGGCCCTCGCTGCCGCTGCTCGACGTGCGTACGCTCAAGACGCTTCCCTGATGCTGACTGATAACCTGATAGACGGCCGCGCGATCGCCCAGGAGGTTCACGCGGAGACCGAGTCCCGTGTTGCTTCTCTCAAGTTAGCCGGCGTCGAGCCGAGCCTTATGTTCATCCGCGTCGGGGAGGATCCAGCATCAAAGGTGTACGTCGGCATGAAGGAGCGCACCGCGGCCAGGCTCGGCATCCGCTCCGATACGACTGTGCTGCCGGAGAACACGCCGGAGACCGGATTGCTTGAGCTGCTCCGCAAACTCAACGCAGACGCCAGCGTACACGGCGTGCTCGTGCAAGCACCGCTGCCTGTGCACATCGACGAAACGAACGTATTCTCCGCCGTGTCGCCGGCCAAGGACGTCGACGGCTTTCACCCGTTAAACGCCGGGAAACTGATGCTCGGCGAGGGTGGCGGTTTTGTTCCGTGCACACCGGGCGGCGTGCACGAGTTGCTCATCCGCTCCGGCGTGACTATCGAGGGCGCGGACGTGGTGATCCTCGGCCGGGGCAACATTGTCGGTAAACCAATGGCGGCGATCCTTTGCCAAAAGGCCAAGTACGCCAACGCCACCATCACGCTCTGTCACTCGCGTAGCCGAGACGTGGCGAAGTATTGCCGCCGGGCGGATATCATCATTGCTGCTATGGGCGTAGCCGGGTTCGTCAAGGCTAACATGGTAAAGCCTGGCGCAACAGTGATCGACGTCGGCGTCAATCGTGTCGATGATCCCGCCGCCGAGAAGGGCTACCGGCTTGTCGGTGATGTCGACTTCGCCGCCGTCCAACCGGTTGCCGGAAAAATCACCCCGAACCCTGGCGGCGTCGGCCCTATGACAATCGCCATGCTCATGCGCAACACCGTCCGCGCCGCCGAACAGCAAACTGACGAGTGTGCCCGATAAATTTAAAGACAGAATGCAAGCATCCCGAATACTCCCCGACCTACAATGCTCCGTGCTGTGCGAAGACGTGCGCCAGGAGGCCACCGGTAACTTCATCGCGCTGGGTATCATTGGCATGATCCGCGTGCCCAAGATGCCAATCGTCGCCGGCAAGCTGTGCGTGTTCACCCGCTGGGTCGCTGGCGTAGGCGCGTTCCACGAGAACATCCGCCTCATCGCGCCCGACCAGGAAACAGTCGTTTGCAAGTGCGAGACGAAGTTCGCCCTGCGCGACCCGGCGCATCACGCGACCAACATCGCAGTGTTTGCCGGCACCAAGTTTGAGGCACCCGGCGTGTACTACATCGAGGTGGTCGTGGATGATGTGATGAAGCTGCGCTACCCGATACCGGTGCTCGTCGTCAAGCCACCGCCCGGCGCGAAAAAGCCGGCCGAGGAAGACCCCGACGCGCCGAAGGAGAACATTTAGCCGCCCCGCTTGGCCAAGCGGGTCATTCAGCATGATTTCAACGGAGCAAGCCAAGGAGTTGTTGAGCGCTGAATTCCCCGACTGGAGGACGTTTACGCTCAACCCTATTCCCGGCGGCCTCACGAATCTAAATCTCCTCATCGAGACCGACAACGGCGAAAAGTTCGTGGCCCGGTTGCCCGGGAAAGACACCGACCTCTTCGGGATCAACCGGCAAACCGAACACGCGATTTCACGCGTGGCCTGGGAGATCGGCATAGCCCCGGAGCCGGTGGCCTTCCTCGCCGAACACGAAATACTCGTCACACGTTTCGTGGAAGGCAGCCCAATTGAAACGACCGACCCTGTGACAATCCGCAGCGTGGCCAGGCTGCTCCACCGTCTGCACTCGGCGCCGGAGGTTCCCGGCACGTTTGATCTGCCGTCGGTGATCGACGACTACATCGCGACCGCCAAGCGGTTCAACGTCACCCACCCAAGCCAACTCGGAGAGGCACTGGAATTCTCTGAGGAAATTGTCAATGCGATCGGGCGTTGCCCGAGAGTTTCGGCTCCATGCCACAACGACCTGATTGCGGCGAATTTTCTGCAAGGCAAAGACCAGCTCTACCTCTTGGATTGGGAGTACGCCGGCATGGGCGACCCCTATGTCGACCTGGGGAATTGCGCGGTCAACTTCTGTATGGACGAAGCCGGTTGCCGGGCATTGATGAAGTCGTACCTCGGCCGGGAGCCAAGCCCGTCGGAAATGGCACAACTGCATCTGCTGCGGGTGCTCTCCGATTTGCGCGAAGCGATGTGGTCCTACGTGCAGGTGGGCATCTCGACTCTCGACGTGGATTTCCACGCCTACGGAATGAAGCACCTCAAGCGTTTTTTGGACAATGCCAAATCTGACAGCTTGAACACTTGGCTCGGGGCGGTCGGCGCCTAACCTATATCCTGTTTGTCGATATGAATCGCAATCTGCCGTTTCTTTAGTTCGGCAAAGACGACTTCCGGATCGAACGCCAGCTCCGGAGCGACAACCCCCAAGGCCGAAACCTGGCCATCGAGAATCAATTGAGCCGCAATGGACATCGGGATTCCGACAGAGCGGGTGTAGGCGCGAAGGCCTTCCCAGTCGGCGACCGATCCATCCGAGGCCGGATGTGAACTTGTCAGGGTGTAGCAGACCTGTTTGCCGTTCTCCGTCCCGGTAACCTCGACGTGCAGGGCATACCCATACAGCTTGGTCGTGGTTCCTTGAGCGGATTGCAGCAGATAACTCGCGATGGTATCCATCACGCCCACGTCGACTCCGTCTACACTCACCGTTTTGTTCTCGAGGAAACCCCAGTCATACAGAACGCGCAGCAGTTGCATGTTCGCGGGAGGCCACGTCCCACGCACTTCGACCAACCGGACTCCCTTCTCCTTGAATGATTCCGGGATTGTCTGGGTTTCGGCATGGGGGATGATGTACTGCGTGTGTGTCCCAAACGGCTCGGGCAGTGTTATCTCCAGCGGCCGCGCGAATGGCTCGACCTGTTTGAACGCGCCGTCCTCAAAAACGATCCGGCTTTCCAAGCCGGGCTCGTATTCGATACGGGTGGTCTCAGTGATCGCTGGCGAGAAGGCAAACGGCCGGAACGCCCCGTGGCTGATGCGAATGGTGTCAATCGACTCCAGCCGGTCGTGCGCGTAACGAGCCATCACGTTGGTGGTGCCCGGTGTCATCCCGAATCCAGGCACGTAGGTTTTGCCTGCAGCCACAAATGCATCATGAAACGCGAACTCCGGCCCGGTTCCGTTTAGGTTCACGCCATGCACACCCGCCCTCGCGATGCACAGTGTTGACTCGTGGTTGATGGAGATGGGAGTGCCATCCATGACGAGATCGTAATCCCGCATCAAGTTAGCGGTTTGGTCGGTCTTGAAAACATCAGCTTGGGCGAAGTCAACACGGTCGTCGTCCAGCCAAGCGACCACCTCCCGTCCTCGAGCCTCGTCCAGGTCGCCGATAGTAACCCGAGTTGGTTTGTCGGATTGTAGAAGGTCGAGAACTGATTCGCGGCTGATTTTCCCAGCGGCACCCAGACAAAAAATTTTCATTAGAGATCAGTAATGTGAACGTTTTTAGTCGACCAGCCAACTTTATCAGCGAGGGGGGGTGGAGAGCGAGCCCTGCCTACTGACCCAGGGAATTGCGCGGTCAGCCTCTGGACAGTCGAAGCCGATTGCCGGACATTGATGGAGTCTGAGCCAAGCGATTGGTTGTGCTGTACAGCTTCGCGCAGTAGCCTCCCGTGCCAACGATGAAGAGATGGACTTGGTTTTTTTGTGGACTAATCATGGCGAGCATAACCTTGGCTGAAGACGAGACCCGGCGACCACCTATCCTAGACGACCCGTACCTTTGGCTTGAGGAGGTCGAGGGCAAACGTGCGTTGGAGTGGGTGAAGCAACGCAATGTCGAGACGCTCGGCGAGCTTCAGGCCGACAATCGCTACGAGCCCTTCCTCGCGCAGGCCGAGGCGTTACTCAATGCTAGGGATCGCATCCCGTACGGCTCGATACGAGGCCGGCACATTTACAATTTTTGGCGGGACGCCGAGCACATCCGGGGGATCTTGCGCCGGACGACGCTGATGTCGTATCGCACCGCCGAACCGGAGTGGGAAACGGTACTTGACGTCGATGCCCTGGCCAAAGCTGAGGATGAAAACTGGGTTTACAAAAGTATCGCCTGGCTCGCTCCCGGCTACGAACGGTGCCTCGTCAAGCTCTCTCGGGGCGGTACCGATGCGTCGGTGCATCGCGAGTTTGATGCCCTGGCCAAGCGCTTCGTCGAGGGTGGCTTTGTTTTGCCGGAGGCCAAGTCCGGCGTAGCCTGGCTCGATCGCGACACGCTGCTCGTCGGCACAAACTGGGGCGAGGGCTCGCTGACCAAGTCCGGTTATCCTCGCATTGCAAAACGCTGGAAGCGCGGTACTCCCCTGGCCAAAGCCGTGACAGTGTTCGAGGGACGACAGGAGGACATCGGCATCTGGCCGCGAGTGATGGATTCTGGCGAGGCAACCCTGCCGATGATCAACCAGTCTCTGACGTTTTACACCGGCGCGTACCACTTCATCGGCGATGACGGGAAACTCCAGCGATTGCCGGTGCCGGAGTCGGCCGACTTGGCCGGGTTTTACGCTGGCCGAATCCTGTTCACACTGCGCGACGCGTGGGATATCCAAGGGCGGATATTCCCACAGGGAGCATTGCTCGCAATCGACGAAGCTGCGTTTCGGGTAGCTGGCAAGTTGCCACGCATCGAGACGGTTTACACGCCGGATGACAGGACAAGCATCGAAGGCATCACCATTTCACGCAGCGGCCTTTACGTGTCGTTGCTGCAAAATGTGAAGGGGAGGATTCTGCGCTTCGGAGTGGACCCCAAGGCCGGCAAGTGGAGTGCCGAACCACTGCCGTTACCGCCCAATGGCACAGTGTCCCTCTCGGCAGCGAACCCCCATTCCAGAACGGTGCTGATCAATTACGAAGACCACATCACGCCGGACCAGTTGAGTGAGTACAACGCCAGGGCGAATGTGCTAACCCTGCTAAAGTCACTGCCCGCGCGCTTTCGGGCCGACGGGCTGCAGGTCAACCAGCACATCGCCAGGAGCGCGGACGGCGAGTCGGTTCCGTACTTCGTCATTCATCGCAAGGAACTGCAACTCGACGGTAGAACGCCGACGATCCTGTACGGGTACGGCGGGTTCGAGATTTCTCTCAAGCCAAGCTACTCGGCGACCATCGGCAAACTCTGGCTTGAGCGCGGCGGCGCGTATGCCGTAGCGAATATCCGCGGCGGCGGCGAGTTCGGGCCACGCTGGCACAAGGCCGCGCTCAAGACGAATCGCCAGCGCGCCTATGACGACTTCATCGCCGTGGCGGAGGACTTGGCCAAGCGCGGCATCACCTCGCCCAAGCACCTGGGTATCTCCGGTGGCAGCAACGGTGGTCTGTTGGTCGGCGCCATTTTTACACAGCGCCCGGATCTGCTGAACGCTGTCGTTTGCCGAGTGCCGCTGCTGGATATGCTACGCTACACCAAGTTGCTGGCCGGCGCGAGTTGGGCGGCCGAGTACGGAGACCCCGAGGACTCAGCAATGCGTACGGCTATCCTCAAATATTCGCCGTACCAAAATATATTCCCCGAGCGTAAATACCCGAAAGTTTTCATCGAAACATCGACCAAGGACGACCGGGTGCACCCCGGTCACGCACGAAAGATGGTCGCCCGAATGCGCGATCAGGGGCACCCTGTTTTGTATTTTGAAAATACCGAGGGCGGCCACGCCGCCGGTGCCAACCTCAAGCAACATGCCCGTCGCTACGCCCTTGAGTACGTCTACTTTTCCAGACAACTTGGTCTGAAATAATGTGCCTGGCCAAGGGCTAAATATGCAGCGGCTCACCCGTCGCCGCATGCGCTGCCTCGCGCAGGCCCTCCGACATCGTCGGGTGAGCGTGAATGGTGCGGGCCATGTCCTTCGCGCTGCCGCCTAACTCCATCAGCAGCACCACCTCGGCGATCAGCTCCGACGCATTGGCAGAGAGGATTTGCGCTCCGAGCACAAGGCCAGTCGCCTTGTCGGCGATGACCTTGGCCAAGCCGTCCGCATGCCCGCTGGCGACGGCCCGGCCGTTTGCTTGGAATGGAAAAACACCCACCCCGACCTCATGGCCCTTCTCCACGGCTTCGGCCTCTGTGAGCCCGACAGTGGCGACTTCGGGCGAGGTATAAATCACCCATGGAATGGCGTCATAATTCACGCTGCCCGGCTGCCCGACCATGCGCTCCACGGCGGCGATGGCTTCCTGCTCGGCCTTGTGCGCAAGCATCGGCCCTGCCACCACGTCGCCGATGGCATAAATGCCAGAGACGCTGGTCTGCCACTCGGCGTCGATCTTGATGCAGCCGCGCTCGTCGAGTTCTACGCCTGCTTCGGCGGTGCCGAGGCCCCCGGTATTAGGTTTGCGGCCGACGGCAACGAGTAATTTCTCGGCCTCGAACTCAAGTTTTTTGTCGCCCTTGACCGCGATCAACTTGACACCGCCCTCTGTCTTCTCAGCAGACTCGACATAGGTGCCGAGATGAAATTTCAGCCCCTGTCTCTGCAGCAGCTTTTGCAACGCCTGGGTGATGTCCTCGTCGAATGTCGAGGCAATGCGTGGTAGGACCTCAACCACCGTCACCGCCGTGCCAAGCCGGGCCCAAACCGAGCCCAGTTCAAGGCCAATCGCTCCAGCACCGATCACGACCATCGACTCTGGCGCTTGGCTAAGCGCAACCGTGTCGTCGCTGCTTAACACCGTTTCGCCGTCGAACTCAAGGAACGGCAGCCCGGCGACGCGGCTGCCGGTGGCGATCAGGATGCGCTTGGCCTTCAGGCACTGTTGGCCCGTGTCGCTGGTCACCTCCACCTCGTTCGGCCGGACGATGCGGCCAAGGCCAACCACCCGCTCGATGCCGTTTTTGTTCATGAGGTAGTCGATGCCGCGCGCCATCTTGCGGACGACGCCGTCCTTGCGCTTCATCATCGCACCGACATCCATCGACAGCCCGTCAGCTGAAATGCCATGTGCGCCAAAGTGCCTTCGCGCCCCATAATACAGCTCGGTCGATGTGAGCAGCGCCTTGCTGGGAATGCAGCCGACTTTGAGGCAGGTACCACCGAGGGTTTCGTCCTTCTCGACGATGGCCGTCTTCATGCCAAGCTGTGCCGCCTTGATCGCGGCGGTGTACCCACCCGGCCCGGCACCTATGACTATGAGGTCAAATTCCATTTATGTTTTCTCAAAAGAATGGTTAAGCGGCTACAAAAGCGGCGGTCGAACCCTGCCCCCTCGTTGACCATGAGCCAACCTGAAAAGGAGCCTGACAACAAACAGCGCAGACTCGCACCGCTTGGCCCGGCAATGTTTAATGGCCGCAAACGCATGAAATGCCCAAGCCTCAAATTTATAACCCCCCACTTGGCCAAGCTGGCATTGGCCATCGCTGCCGCTTGGCCCAGCGCCTGGCGGACCGAGGCCGGGGAGGCTGGACTGGCCAAGCGCGCGATGCATGTCCTACGCGACCACTGTATCCGCTGTCACAACACTCAAAAAACCAAGGGTGACCTCAACCTCACCAAGCGCGCGCTTGCCCTCAAGGGCGGCGGCGAAGGCCCGGCACTCATCCCCGGCCAAGCTGCAGAAAGCCACATCACCCGGTTACTCCAGCCCGACAGTGACCCCCACATGCCGCCGAAAAAGCAGTTGAGTGACGAACAGATTGCCGCGCTTGGCCAATGGATCGATGCCGGGGCCGAGTGGCTGCCGAGTGAACTCGTCATCGAGGCCAACCTGATCGAGCCCGATACGCTTGGCCAACTGCCCAACGACTACCAGCCGGTGTTCGCTCTTGCCCTCTCGCCAGACGACAAACAACTCGCCGCTGGCCACGGCAATCTCGTCACCGTTCACAACCTCGCCGAAAAAGACAAACCGGCCACTGCCAAACTCACCGGCCACCTCGACGCCATCCAGTCCATCGCATGGAGCGCCGACGGCAAACACCTCGCCACCGGCGGCTTCCGCAAAGTGCTGCTCTGGAACACTGCCGACTGGTCGCCCGCCGGCGAGATCAGTGACCTGCCCGGGCGCGTCTCATCGATGATCTTCACCGCCGACAACACGGCACTCGCCACCGCCTCCAACGCCCCCGGCCAAGCGGGAGAGATCGCCCTTTGGAATGTCGCCGATTTGGCTAGGGGCTTGGCATGGCAGGCACACGACGGCACCGTCTTCGACTTGGCCATCGCGCCCGACGGCGAAACGCTGGCCTCCGCCGGCGCCGACAAGCTGGTACGGTTTTGGAGCCTGGCCACGGGCGAACAAGTGATGCAGATCGAGGCCCACACCGCGCCGGTGCTCTCGCTCGCCTACAAGCCGGACGGCGCACTACTGGCAAGCGGTGGCGCGGACAAGGAGCTCAAAATTTGGGACACGAAAACGCGCGAGCAAAAAAATCTCGTGACCGGACACCCCGGCAACGTCGCCGCGATCGCCTGGCCGGAAAAGAAAGCCGAG
>Ga0302137_1000268_pt1 | contig 22119 bp, 23 predicted proteins | sample CBN3_SCM_MG_FD_203127 | JGI IMG/M metagenome (GOLD analysis project Ga0302137, IMG submission 203127) | Marine microbial communities from Western Arctic Ocean, Canada - CBN3_SCM | ecosystem: Environmental > Aquatic > Marine > Oceanic | place: Canada: Western Arctic Ocean | collected 2017-09-15 | reverse complement strand
TTATTACTTCAATGATTGGAAGGGAAAATTTTGCATGCCATTAATCATTCAACCATTCGATCATGATTTTGGCGCGGTTGTTTCGGGCATCGATATTACAACGTACATCAACACTATCGCGCCATCCGCGACGCGTTCGAGGAATACTCACTATTAGTTTTTTTGCGACCAATCCTTCGACGACGACACGCAAATCGCCTCCGGTCAGCTCTTTGGTCCCCTTGAAAACATGACAGCCACTCGCGTGGGCAGCGGCGCTAGCTCTTTGATTGCTGATATTTCAAATGTCGATCGGGACAACGACGAAACCCTACTGGTCGATGTCCCGGTTATGATCTACCGGTCGGGCAACGAGATGTGGCTTACGGACAGCTCCTTCCAGGAAATCCCCACGATGGCACCCATGTTGTCGGATGCCCGGTCAAAAAAGGCTGAGCGTACATGAAGGATCTGGTAGCGCGCGCAACACGGCCCAAAGATATTCACACCCATGAATGGGACGCTCACGAATTGATCATACGGGACAATCGATGTACCCTTCACGGGGGTCTGCCATGGGAGAAGTCCCGCTACCGGCCGGATCATGCGCCGCACCACAGTGGCGGGCGTCGGACTCACCGCCACCGGCGTTTAAGTGACTTAAACATCCGTAAGTTTTAAGCAGGAGCAGCAGCATGAGACTCGGCGTCAGTATATCTCTGAACAGCGAGAATATGGTGACCGGCGGCGATTACGCCAACGGTATGCGTGATGCGGAAACCATTGGCTTTGACAGCTTATGGTTTTTCGATTCACTGGGGCGCGGCAACTTTCGACCCGACCCAATCAGCGGCATGTCAGCGGCGGCGGCGGTTACGGAGCGCGTCGAAATTGGAACCTGCATCCTGCAAGTTCCGTTGCGCCACCCAGTGGAGCTCGCGCATCGTGTGTTGACTGCACATTTCCTATCAGAGGGCCGGTTACTGTTAGGTGTCGGTGCCGGATCAACAAAAACCGACTTTGACGCCCTTGAACTCGATTTCGAAAATCGGTTCAAACAACTGACGAAAGCACTGCCGATGATGCAAGCCCTGTGGCGGGGCGAAACGGTCCGCGATGTTAATCTAACGCCCTGGCCCTCGGTGCAAGGCGGTCCCCCAATACTTGTCGGCAGTTGGGCGGGCAGCCGTTGGATTCCCATCGCCGCCAAACAATATGACGGTTGGATCGCCTCGGCGCATTTCACTAACTTTGCAACGCTGAGGGAAGGCCTCAAACGTTATCGCGGCGAAGGCGGCGGCCGTGCGATTGCGACCAATATCCCCGTTGATTTGACGGCGAAAAGTAAGCCACTCGCCGATAGGGATCATCTTGATTTGCGCTGCGGGCCAGAAGAGGCTTCAGAACGTCTCAGAAAACTGGCCGAAGCCGGGTTCGACGACGCGGTCGTGACAGTGTCAACAGTGACCAAAGACCATCTAAAAACCGTCCGGGCATTGCATCCTTAACTGGTCCCATCATGTTTTCTAAACTGGCCCTGTTGTGAGAACCATTTTGCACCTACAGACAGTGCAACTTGCACTGATTTTGGAATATTACGATGTCGATTGAACTCCCCAGTGTTTGTCCAATGGATTGTCCGGACACCTGCAGCCTTTTGGTGACAGTCGAGGACGACAAAGTTGTCAAAGTGCGTGGGTCGCATGCCAATCCGCTGACTAATGGCGTCATCTGCAACAAAATCTCTAGCGGTTATCCCGAATTCGTACATGGGCCAAACCGTCTAACCACGCCGTTAAAACGCACAGGTGCAAAGGGCGAAGGGGAATTCAAAGCTATCTCCTGGGATGAAGCCTTGGACACAGTGGCCGAACAGTTCATCGCGACAATCGATGAATTTGGCGCCGAAGCCGTCGTCCCGTTAAATTATGCGGGCCCACACGGTAAAATTTCTGGTGGGTCGATGGATGCCCGTATGTTCAACAAGATGGGCGCCACACAATTGGACCGGGGCCCTCTATGCGCCGGTGTTCGCGGCGCCGCCTACGCCAGCTTATATGGCAGTATGCCGGGAAACCCACTGGAACAGGCGCAAAATTCGAAATTGATTGTCGTGTGGGGAAATAACGTCACGGTTTCCAATCTACATTTGAGTTCGATTATTGCGCTGGCAAAACGAAATGGCGCGAAGCTGGTGGTCATCGACCCCAAACGCATCAAAATCGCCGAGCAAGCGGATTTGCATCTGGCTATCTCGCCGGGTAGCGACGTAATGCTGGCGATGGCAGTCGCTGCCGAATTAGAACGACGTGGTGGCATCGACAAGGCCTTCGTGGACCGTTGGGTGCACGGCTTCGACGACTACATGGCCAAAGCACGAGAAATTTCCATTGAACAGGCGGCGGATGTCTGCGACTTGCAGACCGAAGACATTCTGACATTCGTGAAGATGTATCACGAAATATCCCCCGCCATCATATCGATCGCCAACGGCATGGAGCGGAGCCGGAATGGTGGCAGCTCCATTCGCAGCGCCGCCGTATTGCCTGCCTTGGCCGGAAAATTCGGCGTCCTGGGCGGTGGATTGATCATGAAGGCGGGGAACGCCTTCCCGGAAACCGGTGCCCGATTACAGCAATCGGCCCTTATTCCCAACGGAACGCGGACCTTCAACATCATCGACGTGGCGGATCACATCCTCGACAATACACTGGACCCACCAGTAAAGGCGCTGTTTATCTACAACCATAACCCCGTCGCGGTGCATCCCAACCAAAACCACATGAAAAAAGCATTGTTGCGAGACGACCTGTTCATTGTCGGGTGCGATATCGAGATGACCGACAGCATGGCTTACGCCGATATCATATTGCCGGCGTCCAGTCATTTTGAATTCGCCGATCTATATGGTGCCTATGGCCAGCAATATCTGCAACGCGCCGACCCGGTCATCCCAAGCGTCGGCGACAGTCTGCCGAACACGGAGATATTCCGGCGGTTGAGCGCCAAACTTGGCTATGACAATCCGATCTTTCGTGCCGATGACGCGCAATTAATGGATGATGCGATGGATGCGACCGATCCGCGTCTCAAAGGCGTCCGCCCCAGTGAAGTACCGCTCGACAGCGCCATTTATATGGAAGTGGATGGCGAAGACACAATGCCGTTCGTTAATGTCTTTCCCGGTACAGAGACGGGCAAGGTGGAAATTCTATCCGATAATTTGGAGAGTCTTTACGGCGAGGGCGTGCCGGAGTTCAAACCTCTCGACTCAGAATATCCGTTTTATCTGATCACGCCGTCTTCCGACAAACGTATCAATGCGACCTTCGGTGGGCTCAAGATGAGCGACGAGATACAGCCGCTGGAAATGAACCCCACCGATGCAGCGGCGCGCAAGTTAAAGGACGGCATCACAGTCAAGGCTTGGAACGAACGGGGCGAGGTTTACTTGAAACTGGCCATCACCGACGCCGTGCCCCCGGGTACACTATATTCCCCAAAAGGCGCCTGGTTTAAAACCAGTGCAACAGGCCAAACCGTTTCCGCGCTTACCCCTAGCGCGCAATCCAAAGCGGACATTGCCGGCGGCGCCTGTTACAATGACGCTCGAGTAGATGTCGCGCCGGTTTAATGGCGCTTGATGGTCTAATGGGGCAACTGAACAACCTCGTGAGAGGTCACATTTAGTTCACTACAACGGGCGTAACGGTTTCCAGAATCCAGCGGGCAATTGCTGTCATGCGTGCGTCGCTATGCTGCTGACCCATTACCTGTACACCGACGGGCATGCCATTCACTGCAAGCAGCGGCATTGTCACCACCGGCGCGAACAGCATGGAGCTGGGCGTATTGCAAATCGCATCGCCAGTGGGTCGCGGCGCCTGGGGTTCGCCTGGAATATCACCCAGCCATAACGGGGCCGGACCTGGACAGGAAAATCCGATCACCGCATCGGCGAACGGCGCCACACTTTCATGACAACGCTGCGCCGCGTCTCGTCGTTGCAGCATCGCACGATAATCATCCGGCGTCATCGCCTCAGCCTTGGCGAGGCGTAATTTCAAACGTTCGCTAATACCGTTGGGATGTTCGTTCACCATGTTTCGTTGAGCCCAGCGATTTTCCCAACCGGTGATCGATCCACAAACTTCCCCCGCCCCTTCAACCGAACGCTCCAACGCGTCTACATAGGGGTGATCGCCACGCCGCAAAATTTCAACACCCGTGGCGCACAATTGCTCCAGCAGGGCTTCAAACCCCGATTTGCTACTGTCGTCGGTCACTGCCCAACCGTCACCCTCCAATACAATCAACCTTTCCGGTTTATAGGCGGCGGGCGGAGCGTCCGGCCCGAACAGACCAAGACACCCTCGGTCACCACCGGCGCGCTTGGCAATTTCAATCGCAGTGCGCCACATGTCCTCAATGCTTCCCGCATGAACGCCATGGGTGCTCATGCTCGTCGCCTGGCGTTCGCCACGGTTGATTCCGCCTTGCGTTGGCTTCAGCGCTATATTGGCGCAATACGCGGCGGGACGGATAATCGACCCTCCAACCTGAGTGCCAATCGCGGCGGGTAACATTCCAGCCCCAATTGCCGCGCCCGACCCGGATGACGACCCACCCGGCGTGCAATCGGCGTTGAACGGGTTGACTGTCGGCCCCCCCGGCGTTGACCCACCAAGTTCCGCCGTCACCGTCTTGCATAACACCACGGCACCGGCTTCACGCAGCGCCCAAACAGCGGCGTTGTCGCGTTTTGGAAAATTTCCAATAAAGGCATCACATCCCATCTGGGTCGGCATGTCTTTCGTTTCCAGCAAGTCTTTGACGCCTATCGGCAACCCGTCGATTCCCGATAGAGGGCCACCATTCTTATAACGGGCACTACTAGCGTCCGCCGCTTCGCGGGCACCGTCTAGGTTTGTACTGACAAATGCCTGAATTGCGGGTTCCTTGTCCGCAATGACCTGAAGACAGCGCTCAAGATACGCGCGTGGGGTGTCGGCGCCGCCCAAGAACGCGGGGACCGCATCATGAAAGGTCATAACCTGATGGGTTTCTGGATCGTAACTACCGCGTTCCGTCATCATTCGTCTCCCTTTGGCGTTATTAGATCTTCATAAAGACTAGGATGTCCGCACAAACAAAGCCATGGGCCACACTACATTTTACCCTTCTAACTCTAGGCCTGATAAATTCAAAGCGCGGGGTAGCGTTTCGAGTCCAGGCACGCCATATTTACAGAATGGATACATTTAAACGTATCATCTAAACGTATCATCGTCCTCGCTGCCCTGCTAACCGGCCTGACGGCATTTTCACCACAGATCAAAATTCATGCCCCAGCCAAACTCATCGTTATTAATTTGAATGTTGAAATTGAACAGGAAGTCCGTATCAAGGTCGAAAATGATATCGATGACCTCTTCCACTATAACAAAGGCTTGTTCTAACCATGAACCGCTTGTCGAATTGGATCACACTCCGGTTCTTGGTGCCGCTTTTATTCGGGGTCATATTTTACGGCGGGACTGCCCAAGCAGGCGAGCTGGGCTCAGCGGTCCGGATCGCCAACGTCGGGGAACCCGCGCGTGGATATGTGATCCCCGTCTCCAGTCCCGGGGTCCGCGTGACGCAGTTGGTCAACAGACTTAATGCCAAACGGCGTAAAAAATATCAAACTGTGGCCAAGAAGGACGATACATCGTTATGAAAGGTCGAATCCGTCGTTGGCAAGCGGCTTATTAAACGTGCGCCCCCAGGCGCTTATGTTCAAAATTCTAGCGGTGCGTGGCACCAAAAATAGCCCGCATTTTACTTCAAGGATAATATAGCATATGGACCAACCTCAGTCCGTTGAAGAAACACTCGCGCTCCTAGCGAAGGGCAACTATGTCGCTGACCGTAGCCTTGCTACAGCGTTGTATTTATCGCTGAGTTTGCAAAAGCCATTATTTCTGGAAGGCGAAGCGGGTGTTGGCAAAACCGAAATCGCCAAGACATTGTCGGCGACATTGGGCCGAAAGCTCATTCGCCTGCAATGCTACGAAGGCCTCGACATCGCCTCCGCCGTCTACGAATGGAACTATTCCCTGCAGATGATTGAAATCCGCATGGCCGAAGCCATGGGCGACCGCGACCGCAATTTGTTGGAACGCGATATCTTCTCCGAACGCTTCTTGATCAAACGCCCCTTATTACAAGCCCTGGACGCGACCACTGACGCCCCACCCGTCCTATTAATCGACGAGTTGGACCGAACCGATGAACCGTTTGAAGCCTATCTTCTCGAAATGCTGTCGGAATTCCAGGTTACCATTCCCGAGATTGGCACCATGCGCGCCGAAAACCCACCGCTTGTCATTATCACATCAAACCGGACGCGGGAAATTCACGACGCGTTGAAACGTCGATGTTTTTACTACTGGGTCGATTATCCCGACGCCGAACGGGAGCTTGAAATTCTCGCAGTCCGCGCGCCGGGCACCCCGGAGCGTTTATCACGCCAGATTGTTGGCTTCGTCCAATCGCTTCGCGCCCTCGATTTGTTCAAATCACCGGGGGTCGCCGAAACTATCGATTGGGCCGATAGTCTCAATCAATTAAACCGGCTAGAATTAGATCCCGACGGGATCAACGACACCCTGGGCGCATTGTTGAAATATCAAGATGACATCGTAAAAATTCAAGGCAGCGAGGCCGGTCGAATTCTGAGTGAAGTCAACGCAGCATTGAAGACGGCGGTGCCGACGGCATGACCGATGCGGACAATGATCGGGGATTTCTAGCGGCCAATATAATGCATTTTGGACGCGCGCTGCGCGCCGCTGGATTACCCATCGGCCCCGGCCACGTGTTGCGCGCCATCGAAGCGATTGAAGCGATTGGCGTCAGTAATAGAAATGATTTTTACTGGGCCCTGCACGCCGTGTACGTCAATCGGCGCGACCAACGTGATTTGTTCGATCAGGCCTTCCATATATTTTGGCGCAATCCAAAAATCCTGGAACGCATGATGTCGCTGGTGCTCCCGGGATTCCGCGGCGACGAAAATATGGACCAGGAAGAAATTTCGCCACGCCTCGCGGAAGGACTGCAAGGCGGACGCCAGAACACCGAAACTGAAAACCGAAACGAAGAAGAAACAACATTCGACGCCGCGATGACCTGGAGCCGCGAAGAGGTCTTGCATGAAAAGGATTTTGAAAAAATGACCGCCGGTGAATTGGCGGCGGCGCGACGCGCCATCCAATCAATGCGTCTGCCCTTGCAAGATACCCCAACGCGTCGATTCCGCACCGACCCACGCGGCGCGCGGGTCGATTTGCACGCCACGCTACGCGCCGCCTTGCGCCATGGCGGCGACATCATTCCACTAAAGACGCGAAGTCGCCGGAAACGTCGCCCCCCTTTGGTTATTATGTGCGATATTTCCGGATCAATGGACCGTTATGCCCGAATGTTGATCCACTTCATGCACGCCGTCACCAACGACCGCGACCGGGTCCACACGTTTTTGTTCGGCACGCGGCTAACCAATGTAACGCGGTACTTGCGGCAGAAAGACATCGACGTTGCGTTGGATTCAGTTGCCGGCGCGGTGGAAGACTGGTCCGGCGGCACCCGGATTGGGAAATGTCTTCATAATTTTAATCAAGATTGGTCACGACGTGTTCTGGGTCAAGGTGCCGTGGTTTTATTCATCTCCGACGGACTAGACCGGGACGCCGGAGATGGTGTTTCACGGGAGATGGAACGCCTGCATCGGTCCTGTCGGCGATTAATCTGGCTGAATCCCCTATTGCGTTATGATATGTTCGAACCCAAGTCTTTAGGGGTACGGGCGTTATTACCCTACGTGGACGACTTCAGACCGGTTCATAATTTAAATAGTCTGACGCGGATAGTCTCCGTGTTGGGTGAAACCGGTCCCAGAACCAACGATGCTATGAGACAGTGGCGGGAGCGCGCAGCATGACCGAACAAACAGTCCCTGAAGAACCTTCAACCTATCATGACGATATCTTACGGCAAGCAGCCCTTTGGAAAGCGTCGAATCACGGCGTCGCCCTGGCCACCGTCGTCACCACCTGGGGCTCCTCACCACGCCCTGTTGGCAGCCAGCTTGCGATTAAAGATGATGGCGCATTTATTGGTTCAGTATCAGGCGGATGTATCGAAGGTGCCGTCGTCGGCGAAGGTCTGGCTGCGATCAAAGATGGCGAGACCCGCCTCCTTGATTTCGGCGTCACCGATGAAATGGCCTGGGAAGTCGGACTGGCGTGTGGCGGCAAGGTCGAAGTTTTCGTCGAGCGGGTAGAGTAACTATAGGAGACACGGCCATGAAATCGCAAATCCTGCAGGATCTGCTCACCGCACGGGACGCCAAAGCAGAAACCGTGCTAATCACCAATGTCGATACCGGCGCGCAATCACTGGTCGTCGACGGCGCTGCTACCGGAGACATAAAAATTACCAAAGACGTCAGTGCGGCGATGGACAACGTCATTGCGGATGACAAGGGCAAAACCGTAGATATCGACGGGAATCGTTTGTTCATACGCGCGTTCAATCCGCCCAAACGCTTAATCATCGTCGGCGCGGTGCACATTGCGCAACCGCTCGTCCCAATGGCGCGGCTCGCAGGGTTTGAAACCATCGTCGTCGACCCACGCAGCGCCTGGGCAACGCCGGAACGATTCCCCAATGTGACCGTTGATTCGCGTTGGCCAGATGAGGCCCTGGGAGCGCTCGACCCGGATGCAGGCACCGCGATTGTCGCCCTGACACATGACCCAAAGCTGGACGACCCCGCCCTGACCGTAGCGTTGCGTTCGAAAGCATTTTATATCGGCGCGCTCGGTGGCCAAAAGTCAGCGGGCAAGCGTCGGGAACGTCTTTCCAATGAAGGTTTCACAGATGCGGATTTCGCCCGCATCCACGGTCCAGTCGGGTTAGATATAGGTGCCATTTCCCCCGCCGAAATAGCGCTGTCTATTATGGGTGAAATTACCCAAATCTTGCATCGTTATAAATTGAAGCAAGCCGCATGATATTTAACGACGCGCCCATAGCCGATACCGAAGGCGCGCTGCTCGTGCATTCGTTACGCGTGGGCGCGCGGGTGTTCAAAAAAGGCCGATGCTTAACAGCCGAAGACATCGAAAAGTTACAGGACGCCGAATACGAAACCATAACTGTGGTCCGCTATGAAGACGGTGATTTGGATGAAGACAGCGCGGCGGCGCTTATTGCTGCGGCCGCGGCCGGTGACAATACAGAGGCGTCAAGCGCGTTTACCGGTCGGGTCAATCTGTTCGCGCGAAACCACGGGTTGCTCGTTTACGACGCCGATGCGCTGGATAACATCAACCTTGTCCATGAATCGGCGACGATTGCAGCTTTAACGCCATTTGAAGTGGTGCAGCCCAAACAAATGGTTGCGACCATTAAAATTATTCCCTTCTCGGTCCCCGATTCCATCTCCAACGCCTGCGCATCAATAGCATCCCAGGATGGTGGTTTAATTCGCATCGCGCCCTTTAAATCTTTGAGCGCCAGGTTAATTCAAACCGAATTGCCCAACACAAAACCGTCCGTTCTCGACAAAACTGTTCGTGTGTTGTCTGACCGGTTGGAGGCGCTCGACGGTGCCATCACTTTGGAACATCGTTGCGCACACACCCAGGCAGCCTTAACAACCACCATCGCCGAGATGAACCAAACGAACGGTGACGTGATCTTGATCACTGGTGCTTCGGCGATTACCGATCGTCGCGACGTCATCCCTGCCGCACTGGAAGCCGCCGGAGGCCAGGTGGATCATTTTGGCATGCCTGTCGACCCGGGAAATTTACTGATGCTGGGCGCGTTGGACGGCACCCCAGTCGTGGGCCTTCCCAGTTGCGCGCGGTCACCGAAATTGAATGGATTTGACTGGATTCTTCAACGCATTGCCGCGCGAATTCCAATCAAGCCACAAGACATCATGCGGATGGGCGCCGGTGGCCTGTTAAAGGAAATTTCCAGCCGTCCCTTGCCCCGTGCCACTGCCACCAACGGCGCCACAAACAGCGCAATCGTAACGCCGCCCAGTGCGCCCAAAGTCGCCGCACTCGTCTTAGCGGCAGGCCAATCGCGCCGCATGGGGGCCGCCAACAAAATGTCGGCCATTGTCGATGGCCTTCCCATGGCGGCACACGCCGTCGATGCGGTGCTGGCGTCGAAGGCGGCACCGGTCATCGTTGTTGTTGGTCACGAACCCACCGTCGTAAGAGACATCCTGGGAAGCCGCGACGTAACCATCGTGGAAAACAAGCATTACGCCCAAGGGCTCAGTACATCCGTTATTTGTGGCACCAGTGCGCTGCCAGATGATGCATCCGCGTTTTTAGTGTGCCTGGGAGACATGCCGCGGATTTCCCCCGCGCAAATCGACCGTTTGATCGCGGCTTACGACCCTGTGGAACAACGCGCGATCTGCGTGCCGACCTACAACGGAAAATGGGGCAACCCGATCCTCTTCGACCGTCGCTTCATCGAAGAAATCAAAGGGCTCACCGGTGATCGTGGTGCCCGTCACCTGCTCGACATTTATCCGGAACTAACCTGCGAGGTCGCTATGCCCGATGATGCTATACTGGTCGATGTCGACACGCCAGAAGCGCTCGCCAAACTCGCGATTTAACACCGCTGTTATCGCACGACATTCCGTTCCAAAAATGCCAATACCATTTTCGCCGCCCCATGATCGTAGAGATTATTGTGGGCACCATTTTCAAAAAAATGGAATTCCTTCGGCTGTGACGCCACATCATACAAGCCCCGACCATAGCGGTCAGGAATAACGCGATCACGACCACCGTGAAATACCAACACAGGCGCTTTGACGTCCCGAATTCGAGACGCTGAATCGAACCGGTCTTTCAACAACCACCGCGCCGGCGTGTACCAATAGTGATGCTGCGCGACATCGGCCATATTCGTATAGGGGGCCTCCAACACCACAGCCGCAACGTTGTGCCGAGCGGCCATTTCGACGGCGACGCCTGACCCCAAGGATTCGCCGTACATCACCAAGTGTTCGACACCATGCCCCGCCGTCGTCAAGAATTGGATTGAAGCTTCACCATCCAGAAACAATCCCGCCTCGCTGGGCGTCCCCCCGACACCTGCATTGTATCGATACGACATTAACAAAACGCCATATCCTGCATCCAATACCGCACGTATTTTCCCAGCCCGATCGCCAATATGTCCCGCATTGCCGTGGTAATAGACGATGATAGGTTTCGCCGCATCTGTCGGCGCGCGCCACCAGGCATGCAGCGCCAAGCCATCCGTCGTCGGCACCTTAACCACCGACATTTCAGGGACGCCATATACTTCAGGGACAGGAAGTTTTTGATTTGGATGGTACAACAAGGCTCGTTGACCATAGTATAAAGCGCCAATAAAGAACGCGTAGAGCGCCACCGCGACGGCAACGGAAGAGAGCACGGGATATTTACTCCTCGAATTCATAAAATATTATAACAAATCGAACCACGCTAGCTCCACCCATGAGACACGAATATATTGATCCACCATTCGCCAAAGGCGTAACATAATTCATGCATCGGCGTTTCATCATTTTAATCGGCGTGTGCCTATCCGGAACCGTCTTGTCATTCATAGAAACCACAGGCGAAGCAAACGCGAGCGAATACACGACGCGCACCGTAAAATTGGATGATAACAACTACGAACGGGACCGCGTCGGGCGTCTCGAATGGCGCGGCGGGTTTGAAATAACTAGTACGGATAACCGCTTTGGCGGATTGTCCGGCTTACACATAGACCCCAAGGGAGAGCGTATCACTGCCGTTAGCGACCGGGGTTATTGGTTCCATGCAGGATTACGCTACAAAAACGAACAGCTCAGTGGACTATCCGATCCGCAAATGAGCATTATGAAAGATCAGCGCGGCAACCCGGTCAAAGGCGTCACCGCCGATGCGGAATCCATTGCGACAAACGATGGAGAATCAATGCTGGTTTCCTTTGAACGGCGTCATCGCGTGTGGGCTTACAAAGCCTCAGCAACCCCTCCAAAACAGATATCCACGCCCAAAAGGCTTCGAAAATTAAGAAATAACGGCGGCATCGAAGCTATGACCTATACCTGTGAAAACCGGCTTTTGCTTGTTGCAGAAAAAAACAAAACCCGAGACATGCATGTTCATGGCTGGCTCCAAAATGGGCAGAGCTGGGATAAATTTACCTACAAAACCGTCGCCGGGTATCGGCCAACGGGCGCAACCACCCTTCCCGACTGCCGCATTATGTTTTTAGAACGCAGTTTCGGCTTCATTGCGGGTGTTGCCATTCGTGTGACCATTGTGAACCCAGACAAGTTGCATTCAGGCGCCGAAATTACAGCCCAGGAAATCGCCCGGTTCGAATTCCCCATCATTGTGGATAATTTTGAAGGCATTGCAGCGCGGAAGTCAAAATCAGGCGAAACGCTCGTCTATATCCTGTCCGACGACAACTACAACCCGTTACAACGAACACTACTTTTGATGTTTGCGTTTACAGCGCCGCAGGGTTAACTCGGCGCCAGCTCTGTCACAAAGAATTTTATCCCCCGTCCCGTCAGCAATCCACATAATGCGTTCGTGCCAGCTTTTTCCGTCACGGTGTCGCTATAGAAACGAGAATAATCCCCTTTATTTTGGATCTTAACCTTACGGATCAGTGGGGTTTGAGATCCCAGCAAATCCTTGCTTTTCTTCGAAAGTATCCGCCAGCCGCGAAGCGCCATCGCCGTCGAGCAATGAGCCGCCAAATGGACGCCTTACATTACCTCGTCTGAAGAGGCCTTCGACGCCAAGGACGTCGCCGCGGAAGACGTCGCCTCGAGCAATTTTAAAGCAGGAGGAATCGGCGGAGGCAATTATTTAACTCGAGCCGGCTCAGTGCCTGGGGTCACCCCACCTAGACCAAGCGTGCTTAGACCAGGACTACTTGGACCAGGCCTGCTGGGCTCGGCAGTGGTGGAACAAGCGCATTCTGCAGTGGCAACGCCGTGAGCGGCAGCTTGCGTTTGTTTCAGGGGCACAAATTTGGGCACGGGAGTACGATGCCATTTCGTTATCTTATTGTCTTCCATAGCTTATCCAACGTTTGCTTAAACGGCAGATATCATTGTTCAACACGGTGAATGATCTCAAGTTTCTCAAATGCAGGGTATCTCATTCGTCGTCTCCCCCTTCTGCTATTATGTTTTTTGAATAACCACAGTTCTAATGTCTGCTCGGCAACGACTACTTTTAACTCAAGTGCTTCACGGCAAAGGGCGCTCACCTCGCGCGTCGAAGCCGCCCGAGCCGTATCACCCGCAAGCCGTCACTTGCCAGACTCCATAAACTCCGTCGCCCAATTATAATAGATGCTCTGGGCAATGCCTTCGCGGCGGCACAGCTCAGCGTTGGTTTCCTTACCACGCAATCCATCTGGCACAATGCTGAATTTCTCTTCAGCAGAGTATTTTGTATGCGGGTGGCCCGGCGAATGTCCTTGATCGCCTTGGTGGCACCCGTCTGGCATGTCTACGGTTTCTGTCTCATCTTCGATCCCTTCGGAAACTACGATGAACCAGAAACCCTCTACTTCTGCAATTCCGCTAATTTGTTCCATAGGCGCTGACGTCCGACAAACCGGAACATAGCTTCGAGCATAATTTCTGAAGGGGTATTAGACATGACAATTTATCTCATTGCTTTATCGAAACAGCGTCATAGTTTAGATCCGCCGCCCACAAGCAACAACGGGCGATACGAAACAACGGATATACGACATCATGGATACCGCAGCACCCTTAAAGGGCATTCGCGTTGTTGAACTTGGCAGCAGCGTCGCCGTCCCCTACGGCACCTGGATTTTGGCCACCCTCGGCGCGACCGTGGTCAAGGTGGAACGACCAGAAATTGGCGACGACGCCCGCACTTGGGCGCCGGCCTGGTATGACGGGATCAGTTCCTTATTCCTGACGCTCAACGCCGGCAAACATTCCATTACGGTAGATTTAAAGGATGACAACCAACGGCAAAAACTACGCCAGTATATTATTGACGAAGCCGATGTTGTCGTCCAAAACCTGCGTCCCGGCGTCGCCGATGCCATTGGATTGGGCGCGGACGAGTTGATCGCCGAAAGTCCCAAACTTATTTATTGCAACAGTGGCGCGTTTGGCACAGAGGGCCCGTTGTCCTTGCGGCCTGGCTACGATCCGTTAATGCAAGCGTTTTGCGGATTGATGAGCGTCACCGGGCATGAAGGTCAACCCCCAGTCCGTGTCGGCACATCGATCATCGACATGGGCACAGGCATGTGGTGCGTCATGGGCGTCCTCGCTGCATTAATGAACCGTAAGGAAACGGGAAAAGGCGGTCGGGTTGACACCTCCCTTTATGAAACTGCGCTGGGTTGGATGAATTATCACGCGACCGGTTATCATGCGGAAAAGAAAATCGCCAAACGTATCGGGTCGACTGGGCCCGGCATGACGCCCTACCAAGCCTATCCATGCGCTGACGGTTATTTAATTATCGCGGCTCCCAACGACCGTATGTATGCACGCCTGACCGAAGTATTAGGACATCCCGAATGGGCCACAGACCCACGATTTATCACCAACCCGGACCGTTGGGACCATCGCGATACCTTGAACGAAATGTTGGAGAGCGTCACCACAACCAAGCCCTGCCAGCATTGGCAGGACGCCTTAGACGACGTTGGCATTCCAAACGCCCCCCTACAGAACATTTCGCAAGTTCTCGCCCATCCGCAAACCGACGCGCTCGGTATTGTTCAAGAAACAGACGATGGCCGTTTCAAACTCATGGGCATCCCACTTCGCTTCGATGGCAAACGTCCGAGACAAAAAACCGGCTCCCCGGACTTGGGTGAATTCGATGCAAAATTTTACGGACAATAGAAATATTGCGACCAATATATTAGGCCAACAAAACTCAAGAGAGACCTCGCCATGCAGGACAGCTACGAAACGCTAAAAGTCGAACGGATTGAAGAGTATCTGCTTCAGGTGACATTCAATCGTCCGGATTCAGCCAATGCACTCAACACCCAAATGGGTCGCGACATGCGCGACCTGTGGGGTGGCTTTTATGTAGATCAGGAAGACATACGCTGCATCGTCGTCACTGGCGCGGGCGACCGGTTTTTCTGCGCGGGCGGTGACTTGAAAGAACGCAACAACATGACCGATGAACAGTGGCAACAACAACATGCATTGTTCGAACAAAGCGTCGTGATGATGATGGATTGCCCGATCCCTGTGATCGCAGCCGTCAATGGGGCGGCGTTCGGCGGCGGTTGTGAATTCGTACTGGCTTGCGACTTCGCCTATGGCGCGCGTGGGGCTCGGTTCGGGTTGCCCGAAGTCACACTCGGCATTATGCCCGGTGCCATGGGCACGCAAAATTTACCCCGCGCCGTCGGTGTGCGCCGCGCCAAGGAAATCATTCTGTCTGGCAAACCCTTTACCGCGAACGAGGCCTGTGAGTGGGGTATTCTGAACAGCGTGTGTGACGATGACAAACTCATGGAGGAAACTCTGGGGATCGCTCGAGAAATATGCAACAATGCACCGATTTCGACGCGCCAGGCGAAAAAATCTATGAATGTAGCTACGCAAACAGACTTAAAAACTGGGTACGCCTTCGAAATTGAAGCATATAATCGGATGGTGCCGACGGAAGATCGTTTGGAAGGCGTTCGCGCCTTCAATGAAAAACGTAAGGCCCAATTCAAAGGCTGGTAAACGAACAACTACTCTACCGAGGAGACAGACTATGCGACCTGGAATCGATGTTGAATGCCGCGAAGTCGGCCTGCGGGATGGCCTGCAAATCCAAACAACATTCTTCGCAACCGAAGGTAAAATCAAGTGGTTGACCGCGGAGGTTGGCGCCGGGATGCCGGAAATCGAAGCTTGCTCCTTCGTGCCGCCGAAATTATTGCCACAATTCGCAGACGCCAAAGAAGTAGTCGCCGCCGCGTTGAAAACCGAAGGCTCCATCATTTCAGCTTTGGCACCTAATCTGCGCGGCGCCCAGGACGCTTTCGCTAACGGCGTACATAAACTGAACTACGTCACTTCGGTCAGTGAAAGCCACAACATGGCCAACGTCCGACAGACCGTCGATCAGTCGATTGAAGGTTTCAAACAAATTGTCCACGCGCGCAACATCATCCCTGGCGCTGAAAACATTACATTGGCAACGGGCCTGTCCACCGCGCTGGGTTGCACCATCGAAGGACAAGTCAGCGAGGACGCCGTCATGCGGTTGGCAGAACGGTTTGTCGATGCGGGCAGTACTGAATTGATGATCGCAGACACCGTAGGCTACGCAAACCCGCAGCAAGTAAAATCCATGTTCAAGAAAATCATTGGTGAATTTGGATCAACCGTGGCGATCGCAGGGCACTTCCACGACACGCGTGGTTTAGGACTGGCAAATGTCTTCGCGGCGCTGGAAGCCGGGTGTATCCGCTTCGACGCCAGCCTTGCCGGACTAGGCGGATGCCCCTTCGCGCCCGAAGCCACGGGCAACATCGTCATGGAAGATCTGGTATTTCTGCTGGAAGGCGCAGGCCTCAAAACCGGCGTCGACCTCGACAAGCTCGTCTCCATTCGGGAAACCATTGAAAAACATCTGCCCGGCGAAGCATTGCATGGCATGTACGCCAAGGCAGGCCCACCGAAAGGCTTTGTCCCGGCAAGCCAAATCGCCGCCGCTGCCGAGTAGATTCGACACAACATGTTCAGGCTGATGAGAGATACTTTATGATAGACGCACAGGCGATGATGTCCCTAGAGGACGAAGATTTTCCCGAAATCCGCGACGCAGTGCGCAAAATCTGCGAAGGGTTTCCCGGCGAATACTGGCGGAACCTCGAAGACCAGCCGGTTGAAGGCAACTACCCGACTGAATTTGTCAAAGCGTTGACCGATTCGGGATATCTCGGTGCCTTGATCCCCGAAGAATATGGTGGGTCCGGCATGCCCATCCGCGCGGGCGCCGTCATCCTGGAAACAATTCACGAAACCGGGTGCAGCGCCGGCGCATGTCACGCCCAGATGTACACCATGGGTACGGTGCTGCGACACGGCAGCGATGCTCAGAAGAAACTGTATCTGCCGAAAATCGCCAGCGGCGACCTTCGTTTGCAAGCGTTTGGCGTCACCGAACCGACAACAGGTTCTGATACGACGCAACTTAAAACCCGCGCAGTCAAAGACGGCGACGACTACATCGTCAATGGCCAGAAAGTCTGGACCAGTCGTGCGCTCCATTCCGACTTGATGTTGCTGCTGGCCCGCACGGAATCGGCAGACACGGTCAAAAAGCGTAGCGATGGGCTCTCTACATTTTTGATTGATATGCGAGAAGCCAAAGGCAACGGCATGGATATCAAGCCCCTGGACGCCATGGTCAACCACAACACTACTGAAATTTTCTTCGATAATTTGCGCATTCCTGGCTCGTCCCTGATCGGCGAAGAGGGCAAAGGGTTTCGCTACATCCTCGACGGCATGAACGCCGAACGTATCCTGATTTCAGCGGAAGGCGTCGGCGATGCGCGCTTCTTCACCCGCCGCGCGGTTGAATACGCCAACGACCGGGTCGTGTTCGGGCGGCCCATTGGTCAAAATCAGGGCGTTCAATTTCCCATCGCCAAAGCCTATGCCGATGCCGAAGCTGCCGCCATGATGGCGCGCAAAGCAGCCGCCAAATTTGATGCCGGACTCCCCTGCGGCTCAGAAGCGAACATGGCGAAACATTTGACCGCTGAGGCGGCCTGGCAGATGGCGGAAGTGTGCATGGCCACCTTCGGCGGCTTCGCGTTTGCACGGGAATACGATATCGAACGCAAATGGCGTGAGGTGCGGCTCATGCGCACCGCGCCCATATCAACGAACATGATTCTCGCCTTTATCGGACAACATGTTCTCGGCATGCCGCGGTCTTATTGAACGACAAGCTCCTATTGAGCTACAACATGCAAAAGCGGCCCGTCATTCCGGCGGTCGCGGCGTTGGACTTCACCGCCTCCGTGCCCGGCAGATTTTCTAAAGCGTTCGTGACATGCACCGTCACCTCCGGAGCGACAGGCCTTTCCCTAAACATGGCCTTCCAAATACCACCGGCCCAAGGCATAGTTTCTCCTGACTGCCAATTTCGGCTTTAATCGGTGTAAAGGAGAACCCCATGCGTGGCGTCGTATTCTTGGGAGACCGCAAGCTTGACCTGATGAAATTTGATGATCCAACACCGGGACCGGGCGAAGCGGTTATCGAAATCAAAGCGTCGGGCATGTGCGGCAGCGATTTGCGTCCCTATCGCACGCCTGCCGGAGAAGACCCACGCAATCCCAAAGGCGTCCCCATGATTCGGGGCCACGAACCCTGCGGGGTGGTAGCAGCGGTCGGACCCGGCGTTCCCGCTGCGCTCGCCAGCGTCGGCATGCGCGTGATGGATCATCATTACAGCGGCTGCGGGGTCTGCAGTCAGTGCCGCAGCGGGTGGGCGCAAATGTGCCTGGACGGCTCCATTGTCTATGGCGGTGGCAATGGCCACGGCGCACATGCGGACTACATGAAAGTCCCCGCCAGCACACTGGTTCCGCTTCCCGATGAACTCTCCTTCGCCACCGGTGCCGCCATTTCATGCGGCACCGGGACAGCCTTCGGCGCTCTACGGCGGTTGGACCTGTCCGGGCGGGACACCATTGCAGTCTTCGGGCAGGGCCCCGTAGGTCAGAGCGCCACCCAATTGGCGACGGCCATGGGCGCTCGCGTTATCGCCGTCGACATAAGTGACGAACGGCTCGAACTCGCCAAATCATTCGGCGCCGAGGCGACAGTAAACGCCAAAACGGACGACCCCGTGAAGGCTATCCAGGACTTAACGCACGGGTTGGGCGCGGAAAAGACCCTGGATTGCACGGGCTCGTCAGACGCCAGACGCGCTGCGGTCAAAGCCGCTGGTCGCTGGGGCACCGTCTGTTTTGTGGGTGAAGGCAACGACGTCACCATTGATGTCAGCCCGGACATGATTCGCAAACAATTAACCATCGTCGCGTCGTGGACGTTCAGCGTTGTCGGACAAAGCGAATGCGCACAATTCGTCATCGACCGGAATATCGACGTGGAGAAACTGTTCACGCATCGATTTACGTTGGATCAGGCAGATGAGGCCTACAAATTATTCGATCAACAAAACACCGGTAAGGGCGTGTTTTTGATGTAGTCCGGTGGTGGGCAGATTCACGAAAGGCTTGGGAACCAAGCCTTTCGATCAGACCACTAAGTCCCTACCCGCATCGGGCTGACAAGCCCACGCAGGGTTGCGATCACACTGAGCGGCGTCAACATGCCTGTCGCCGGGTTTTCCAGCGACGGTACGCCTTCTATGGTCATATCGAACCGCGTCGCATCGGAATCGACCTTAATGTTATGTGTGTTGCGGGTGACCGTCGGGTCGGCCCAGATTTCAATCATCGTTTTGTCAGCACCCAGACCTGCTAGACTTAACGCAGCGGCTACATTCACATTAGCAGGAAATCCGGCGGCGGCGTCCCGCGCCGTGCCTTCAAAGACCAGTAACGGTTCTTTCAAATCATCGACATTAATGTCATTTTTGACCAAATGAGGCGCACCTTTGAGTCCATTTGGTGGTTTACGGGTGACCATTCGCACAGATCGGAGGTCGCCCTCGGACGCCGCGCGCACCGCGTCGAGTCCTAAGAGCGCGCCTGTCGGCACGATGATCCGCGCGCCGGACTTCGCCGCGCGGTCGGGTAAACCTTCATGACGCAGCAACATGCCACAACTCAAGGGAATAAATATTTTACCACCATCCACGGCGGGGCCGGCAACATCCATGAACGCGGACGCCGGGGCGCATTCAACAACTACTTCGGCATAGGCACTTAATTCCGACAGAGACACCACGGGAACAGGTACCGACATATCTGACATACGATTGGCGGCGCGTTCGGTTCTTCGCGCCGACACAGCAGAAAGACGTAACCCAGGAATACCAACGTCCAATCGCCGCGCGACGGCTTCGCCTATGACGCCAAAACCTCCAATGCCAACAGTAAGTTCCTTCATGCCTGTCGACCCACCTTGGCGTCATCGGCCAAGCTACGGTCTATACGACAAGGCTCAGAGACGCGTCCTGAGGGAATCTTAAAAATTCCGGTTGGATTTTTTTTTAGCATGTCGCAATCGTACCAAATTTTCATTTAATCGCAACTGCTCAAGATCACCTTCAAAAATGATGCAACCGCCATCGACATCAACATCCATTTATTCGAGCAAGGCGCCAATATCACGTGGGATCACTTCTGTTTCAGACGTCAATAACTCCCAATTTACGATGTCGTATATATCATTCATAAATAAATATTTAAAGTTTTCGCACCGAATTACACTTTTAAAACGCCATTATTTTACTTTATTAACAGATATTTAAAAATTTTATTTTAGGTAATTTCTAAGGTTTGGATCGAGCCGAATTGTCACGGTGAAAATATGTCGCCAAATCATCTTGGACACCGATCAACGCTGGAACGACCAGCAACACCAGAAACGTCGTCACCAAAAGCCCGAACACCAGAGTCACGGCCATGGGAATCAAGAATTGCGCCTGCAAACTGCGTTCAAAAAGTAATGGGGTCAATCCGCCCATCGTCGTCGCCGATGTCAGGATCACCGCACGGAGCCGGGCGCAGGCACCGTCCATGATAGCGTCATGTACGATCTCACCGTCGCGAATACGTTCATCAATCGTACTTACCAAAATAATCGAGTCGTTGACGACAATCCCCGACAAACCGATCAATGCCATGAGGCTGAGGATACTGATATCATATCCCAACACGACATGCCCCAGGACCGCGCCAACGAACCCAAGCGGGATGATCGCCATCACAACGATCGGACGGGAATAGCTGGAGAACACCCAGGCAAGAATGACGTAAATGCCCGTAAGCCCCAAAAACGCCCCGGTCCGCATATCACTTAGGGTACGGGACTGTTCCTCCGCCTTACCTGCGAATGACACGTTTAGTCCATATTTGGCGGCAATATCATAGACTCCATCGTCTTCCAGCGCCGAGAGCGCCTCACTCGTGCTGATCAATGCCTCGTCGAGTTCCGCTGTTATACCCACCTGACGGACACCATCTTCGCGTTTGATGCGGGAAAACCCACGCTTTTCGTGCAAAGAAACCACTTCTTCCAGCGGGACTTCCGCACCACTTGGACTTCGCAGGTATAATCCGTCCAGGCTATTGGTGTTTTTTGCGCCGCGCGGAAACCGGACCCGAACCGTCACCTCTTCATCGCCTCTAGCGAAACGTTTCGCGATGGCGCCTTCAAAGGCATGCCTGATTTGCGTCCCAACACTCCCGGTATCAAAGCCCAGCGCGCGACCTTCCGGTGTTACGTTCAAAATGGCTTCTCGCTTCCCATAGGGTAAGTCGTTTTCGACGTCGCTGACGCCTGGGTACCCCTTCAACACATCACCAATCTCTTCAGCCGCCAGTTTCAGGCTCGCCAAGCTGCCCCCTGATAGGCGTATGTCGATTTCACGGCCCGGCGGTCCACCTTGCGCAGCGCGCACACTCAACACAATTAGACCCGGGAATTGGCGAATTCCCGCGCGCCACGTCTCAATTAACGCATCGGTTCGAATATCGCGTTGATCGGACGGCGTCAGCTCAACCACAATACCGCCAATGTGGTCGCCGGCATTTGTGGCGCCACTTTGAAAACCCACTTCAACACCGATTTTCATCAAACTCATGCGAATTAGACCATTGGCACCTTTGGTCAGGTTATGTTCGGCGGCGAACAAGGCACGCTCCACCTCGTTTAACATATCGACAGTTTTGGAACGGGGCGCGCCTGCGGAAAACTGAACATTGACGTAGAGTTTGTCAGCTTCAGGTTGGGGGAAAAATTGAAACCCGATCCGGCCCCCCGCTAGTAGACCAATACAAATAATGAACGCCGCAACCGCCGTGGCGATGGTCGCATAGCGGTGTATCAACGCA
>Ga0302137_1000258_pt1 | contig 22415 bp, 18 predicted proteins | sample CBN3_SCM_MG_FD_203127 | JGI IMG/M metagenome (GOLD analysis project Ga0302137, IMG submission 203127) | Marine microbial communities from Western Arctic Ocean, Canada - CBN3_SCM | ecosystem: Environmental > Aquatic > Marine > Oceanic | place: Canada: Western Arctic Ocean | collected 2017-09-15 | reverse complement strand
GTACAACAGTAAATAACTAGCTAAAAGCAAGTCTATCATCTCCTTTAATTAATCCCAGTAAATATAAAGATTCTTCAAACGTCACATACTTGCTCCAAGGGACACTAAATTAATTCTTGTAATTAAACAAATTCCTGTCAGATACTTCAAGCTAGCTAAAACGCATTCACTAAGTATACTTAGATAGACATAAACTAATCAAATCTCTGCTATTCATACCACATTTATTTCAATTCTATTTCGTCTTTTAAAGTAATGAATCATTCTAAAGTTTCCTTGAAAAGAGAAAAATTTATTCCTAATATTACTAACAAAATAATAAAATGTCTGGAAATCAAGTAGATCAATTATTGAATGATGTGGGATCGTATGAAGGTGAATACAAGAACGGGAAATATCATGGTCAAGGAATTTACAGTTATCTTGATGGATCAATGTATGAAGGAAAATGGAAGGATGGGGAAAAACATGGTCAAGGGACACTAACTTCACCTGGTGGGGACAAATATGTGGGTAAATTCAAGAATGGGGCATTTCATGGTAAAGGGGTCTGCACTTATGTTGATGGGACAAAATACGTTGGGGAATTCCTATTTGGAGAATATAGTGGGCATGGCACACATACTTATTCTGATGGTGCGAAGTATGAAGGTGAATGGAATGATGGGCAGCCACAAGGTCAAGGAATCTTCGCTAAACCTGACGGGACAAAGTATGTAGGAGAATTCAAGGATGGAAAATTTTGTGGTCAAGGAACACACACTTATCCTGATGGAACAATGTATGAGGGGAAATTCAAAAATGGGGAGCCACAAGGCCAAGGTACTATAACTTTTGCTGAAGGAGGCAAGTATGTTGGAGAATTCAGGGAATTTAAACCATGGAACGCAATAGTATATGACAAAGACGGAAACATCTTAGGAAGGTGTATAAATGGTGAGATGAAATAAATTATTTACTAAATCCTATTGATCATCCACTCTTTAATCTCACTTATCTACCATTATAAAGCATTTGAATATGGAAGGAATAACACTATTAATTTTTCATATTATTGTCATTGGAGCCGTTGTTGCTACAACATTTATTATCGCTTTTTCTGCAGGTAAAAAAGATGGCATTCGCTCTATACTAAAAAAACAAGAGGGAAAGGACCATTAATATTTTCCAGAGAAAATATAATTTCTAATTGAAATTATTATTTAGATGAACGTATTTAAAACAAAACCATGCTGCATTATTCTTTCAAAACTTTTTACCAATAACGTTCTTCACAATCACCAACTATTCTTGTAGGATAAAAAATTAGTCTACATATCCAAGAAATAAATCCTATTCAGGATTTTGATTTATGAAAGTATAATCTGCCTAAATACTACATACACTTCAGTAAAAGTTTTGACTAAATAATTCAGGGAGGTTATTTCCTCAAGACAAAAAAGGCATTCGGCCCTTCGCAAAATGCTAAAAGGTGTTTCAGATGATAAACAAAAACGACAGTTTTACCACCAACCATTTCTGCAAATTCAAAACGCCATGCTGCAGTTTTTTTTTGAAATTCGCGTTTAAGAACCTCAAACCGCTGCATTTCTTTACGCAAAACATAAGCAGCTGCTGGATGCCACTCTGGCTCTAAAGGACTACCGTAGATTCCTTTTACTTGAAAATCTGTCTCCTGATTAACGGCTTTTTCACATAGATTTTCCAGTTTTTTCTCAGGTTCCTCTGCACCGGCAAGTGACAAATAACACAAGCATAAAACAACTAAAATCAAGCGCATCGTTTAATTGAGCAAGATCGGACTGACCCGTACATTATCTCCATACAAGTCTATTTGATGAAACGAAGATACCTGTCCAGAACTTAGTGTTGAAGTAGAAGCCGCGGAATTAAGCAGCAATAATTCGGGACCAGAATCTCTTGGCAGATGATGAATCCAATTTTTATGAATGTGCCCATGTAAATAAAGACGGATTTGCGGATGTCGCAAAATCCAATCCCTCACCGGTACAAGATTATAAAGCTCGTGAAACCTGTCATAATTCCATCCTTCAGGAAATGTCAGCGGATAGTGATTGACAATTATGAACTGAGTTTGTTTTGGGCAGCTCTGCAGCAGATCTGCTGTTGCTTGTATAGTGCTGCGGCGGACTGTTCCTGAAGCAGTCAACCAATCATTTGGATGAGCGCTATCCCATCCAATGATTACCCAGTCTGAGTTTAGTTTGCGCACATGAATTTCTTTATTTCCAAAAAATTCCCCAAAATATTGGCTAAATAAATCTGTCCCTGCTGCCTGCATGACATAACGATCATGGTTTCCTGGAATAACTGTCACACGCTCAGGATCTGTTAGTAAAGGTTCCAGAGTTTTTCGGGCCCTTGAGAATTCTTTCTCCAGCGCAAGTTGTGTCAGATCACCGCTTATTACTAAATGGTCCCAATTCATTTTTTGAATTTGTTCAACAAGTCGTTTTGCCCGCTGAAATGGAAACTGCCTTTTTCGCCGAAAGATAAAATTAGCTGCACCTAAAATTCTTTTTGATTTCCAATCTCGAAAATTTTGCGGATATGTATGGAAATGCAAATCAGAAATATGTATGATTGTTGTGTTCATTATTGTTTTGAATTTATTTCTACAAAATAAGTCAAAGACAGTAGCAGCAATCTGCCAGTTATTTTGACGTTTACACTTTATTTTGTGTGGAAAGACATTTGAAGCAGAATGCCTATATTTTACTTTGTTCGCAAGCGTTCTTTTTTTGGGGAAGGGACACTGGCAATTCATTTTAACCCCCCGACACAGGAGAATTAATGGTCACAGCTATCATGGCTTCAGCTTTATTAGGACTTGGAATAGCACTTTTTTATTATCTCAAAGTCGCAAACATTCCACTGACTCAGGGAATTGAAAATTCTGAAGAAGCAGAGAAACTTATTAAAATTCACGGTGCAATAGCCAGAGGCGCTATGGCCTTTTTGAAAGCAGAATATAAATACATGGTTTATTTCATGGCGGGATTTGCGATCGTCATTGCCCTGTTGATTGATGACCCCCATACTCCGGAAGTAAATGAAGGAATATATACCGCAATTTCATTTTTACTGGGCTGCGTCATTTCGATTGTTTCAGGATTTATCGGAATGCGGATTGCTACTATTGGAAATGCAAGAACAACAACTGCTGCCAAAAATTCAATTGCAGATGCTTTTTACGTTGCGTTAAATTCCGGTGCCGTTATGGGTTTTGGTCTGGTAGGTCTAGCTGTACTTGGACTTGGCGGAATTTACTTAATTCTTGATGCCCTTCTTCCGGGAATTGAAAAACATATTCTGATGGAAGTCATGGCAGGTTTTGGACTTGGCGGATCATCGATTGCTCTTTTCGGACGTGTGAGTGGAGGAATATTCACTAAGGCTGCAGACGTCGGTGCAGATCTGGTTGGAAAAGTTGAGCAGGGAATTCCGGAAGACGATCCACGAAATCCTGCTGTGATTGCAGATAATGTTGGAGACAATGTTGGTGATGTTGCCGGAATGGGCGCCGATTTGTTTGGTTCCTGTGCAGAAAGTACTTGTGCTGCACTGGTTATTGGAGCAGTTGCTTTTGCCACAAATTTGGAAGCACTTTTGTTCCCTATATTGATTTCTGCAGTCGGCATACCCGTAAGTCTTGTCACTATGTTTACTGCACGTGTAAAAGAAGAAAAGGATGTTGCACCTGCCTTAAAAAGACTGCTTATTGTCGCCACTGGACTAAGTGCAGTTGCTATGTATTTTGTTACATTGTGGGCACTTCCGGAAAGCTTTGAAATAAACGGAGAAGTTTATACAAATTTGGACGTCTTTCTCTGTTACTTAACCGGTGCAATTACTGGATTGCTGGTAGGACTTCTCACCGAATACTACACCTCACATGATTTCAAACCGGTGCAGGAAGTAGCAAAAGCTTCTGAAACGGGAGCCGCAACTAACATTATTTTCGGACTCGCTCTGGGTTATCACAGTGCCACTGGTTCAATCCTGCTTCTGGCTGTCAGCATTTACATGCCGTTCACACTGGCAGGGATGTACGGTGTTGCAATTGCAGCCATCGGCATGCTAAGCACCCTGGTGGTTGGATTGACAATTGATGCTTACGGACCTGTTGCCGATAATGCAGGAGGTATTGCCGAAATGACCGGCATGGGTGAAAGTGTTCGAGACAGAACGGATGTACTTGATTCAGCAGGAAATACAACTGCAGCAATCGGTAAAGGATTTGCCATTGGTTCTGCAATTCTTACTTCCCTCGCACTTTTTTCTGCATTTTTAACCCGGGCAGATCTTTTAGATCCACAGGCTAAGATTATGGACAGCATTAACCTGCTCGATCCGCTTGTCTTAACCGGACTATTTGTTGGGGCCATGCTACCCTTCCTCTTTTCCGCAATGACTATGAAATCAGTCGGCAAGGCAGCTTTTGACATGATTGAAGAAGTCCGCCGCCAGTTTCGTACAATTCCCGGAATCATGGAAGGCACAGCAGAACCGGATTACGAAAAATGTGTTAGTATTTCTACAGAAGCGGCACTGCGTGAAATGATTCCTCCGGGAATATTGATCATGGGTACACCGCTTTTGGTGGGTTTCCTGTTTGGGGTTCCCGCTGTTGCCGGAATTTTGGCAGGTTCTCTGGTTTCCGGAGGCGTTCTCGCTATTTCATCAGCGAATTCTGGAGGAGCCTGGGACAATGCCAAGAAATACATAGAAAAAGGTAACCTTGGTGGAAAAGGTACAGAGACTCACAAAGCCGCAGTGGTTGGAGATACAGTTGGTGATCCTTTGAAGGACACTTCCGGCCCTGCCCTAAACATCCTTATTAAACTTTCTGCTATTCTCAGCCTTGTTTTTGTTCCGTTTTTCATTCAGTACGGCGGTTTGTTAATTGGCTGATTACTTGTAGCGGATCTGAAGGTCCGCCACAATAAAATTTCTATTTAAGATCCTCTTTTTCCATTTCTTCCAGAGTTTACAGTGTCTAATTCCAAAATTTATTTGGATCATAATGCAACTTCACCATTATTGCCTGAGGTGGAAAATGTAATGAGCGAAGTTGCTCAGCAAGCATTTGCCAACCCTTCCAGTCCACATTGGGCTGGACGTAATGCCAGGTTTTTACTTGAAAAAGCAAGAGACAACCTGGCAAATTCTTTGGGAGTAAGATCTCAGGAAATTCTTTTTACCAGCGGTGGAACTGAAAGCAACAATACTGTACTCAGGCAATTATTAATGAATTCCCGAGAACAGCATTTAATTGTCTCTGCAGTAGAACATCCTTCTGTTCTTGAAACTTGTAGAATTCTTGGTGGTCAACCTAATATTCAATTCACAGAACTAGCTGTCGATTCATCCGGAATAGTTGAACCAGAAAAATTGCGAGAGGTACTTCGTCCGGAAACATCTTTGATTTCGGTTATGACTGCTAACAATGAAACTGGGAATATCCAGCCCGTAGAAGAATTAAGTAAAATTGCGCAAGAAAATAAAATACCATTTCATACTGATCTTGTTCAGGCATATGGAAAAATGCAATTGGATTTGAGTTTATCCGGAGTTAATTTTGCTTCTGCAACTGCACATAAACTTGGTGGTCCTTGTGGAATAGGCCTGCTTTACGTAAAACAGGGAACTGCATTCGAATCATTGATCTCGGGTGGAAAACAAGAACGTGTACGACGAGCAGGTACTGAAAATGTGGTGCTTGCCGTTGGTTTTGCAAAAGCAGTTGAGTGGTACCTCGCGAATCAATCATCCCTCAGGGATCGTTTCTCAATATTCCGGGACCTAATTCTAAACGAAATCAATAAAATAAAAGGCATATTTCTAAACACTGATTTGGAAAATAGTATGCCCCATACTATCAACTTTGGTTGCAACAATGTCAGCGCTGAAAGTCTGTTGATTTCACTTGACCTTGATGGAATAGCTGTTTCAACAGGCTCAGCCTGTTCTTCCGGAGCCATGGAAGCAAGTCCCGTGCTTTTGGCCATGGGCCTTTCCCGTGCTGAAGCAAAATCAAGTCTGAGGGTCAGTTGGGGTTGGTCAACAACTGAAGCTGATATTGATATTTTTTGCCAACGCCTGACTTTTCACATTCAGCGTTTGCAGAGAAAACAAATAACAAAAAAAATCTAAACCATAATTTTCTTCGTGAGTAATAAATATGTGACCACTTTACCGAGTTTTTTACTGTGTGCATTGTTGTTAAGTATTTTTTTACCGGTAATCGGCGGATGCGGAACTACGCTAAACGAGAAAAATTATCTGAAGTGTCGCCAGATACTTGAGAAAGATCGTCAAAAGGTGCGTGCTGGAAATGGATTCAGTTACAATTCACAGTCATTCGAAGAATGTCGAGCTTCAGCACGTTTTCAAACTGATTCAGATTGACAGGTAAAATATTTTTCAAAATAGCCAAAGAATTTGCCAATTTTTCAAAATCTTGCTAGAGTTAGCGCTATAAACTCATAAAGTCAAAAATTATCTTTTGAACTGACACAGCTTACAAGGTTTTAAATTACGATGGAATTGTAATGAAGAAGCATTATATAGCAGGAATAATTATTTTTGTTCTAGGAATTGCATTTTCTACAAATGTCTTTGCAGAAGGAGACGTGGTACGTGGAAAAGCAAAGTACAAGGTATGCGCTGCCTGTCACGGGGAAAATGGCGAAGGTAGAAAAATCGCAAATGCTCCAAGAATTTCAGGCCAACATTCATGGTATATAGCTAGACAGCTCAATAATTTTAAAAATAATGTGCGTGGCACACATATTAATGATATTACCGGCATGCAAATGCGTCCAATTGCCATGACCCTTGGGACAGATCAGGACATTGATGATGTTGTAGCGTATGTGGGAAGCCTGAACGGTCGAGGAAAACACTCTGGGGTAAAAGGAGATATCAAGAAAGGGAAATCGGCTTATGCTGTTTGTGCCACTTGTCATGGTGCAAACGGTCAGGGTAACGAGGCACTGAATGCGCCAAAAATTGCTGGACTTCCTGACTGGTATGTGGAAAGACAATTAAACAATTTTAAAAGAGGCATTCGTGGGGTCCATCCCAAAGATATTTATGGCCAGCAGATGCGCCCGATGGCCATAGCTCTTTTAAACGATGAAGCAGTCAGAGACATGACAGTTTATGTTGCAACTTTAAAAAGTAGATCAATTTCCAAACCTGTAACCGTGGCTTCTTCCAGCAAGGCTGTAACTAATGTTCAAGCACCTGTAAGTGAACCACTTTATGCTCCATGTGCTTCGTGTCATGGATCGGAGGGTGAAGGCAATCAGAAACTTGGAGCGCCGCGTTTAGCAGGGCAGCATGCCTGGTATATAGAACGCCAGTTGCGTAACTGGCGTGATGGTATCCGCGGAACACATTCTGAAGATCTTTATGGAATTCAAATGCGTCCGATGGCTATGACTTTAGTAAAAGATTCAGACTTGGAAAAAGTAGTGTCTTTTATAGCAACTCTTAGGGGAAAACCTTCAAAATCAATATTACAGGGTAACGGTGACAGCGGAAAAACAAGTTATGCAACTTGCATAGCTTGTCACGGTTTAGAGGGTGAAGGTAACAAGTTACTGAATGCACCAAAAATTGCTGGACTTCAAGATTGGTACATAGCCAGGCAGTTACACAGTTTTAAAAAAGGTGTCCGTGGAAGTCATGAAAAGGATGTTTATGGAATGCAAATGCGGCCCATGGCAATGGCTCTGGCTGATGATGACACTATCAACAATGTTGCACTGTATGTCTCAACTTTTAAAGAAAAAGCTCAGCCTGCAATTTCACAAACTGCTAAGATCAGTACTGCTGAATCAGCCTCAGTGTCTGTTACCAGCTCTACCGAAAATGGAAAAAATTTATATGGAGTATGTGCTTCCTGTCACGGACCTGATGGTGGTGGAAACAAGGCTCTAAACGCGCCAAGAATTTCTGGACAAAAGGCATGGTACGTTGCCCGACAATTGGCAAATTTCAAATCAGGTATACGGGGATCTCATGAGAAAGACATATATGGACAGCAAATGCGACCGATGTCTATGACTCTTGCCAACGATCAGATGATTGCAGATGTATCAGATTATGTGAGTACTCTAAAAAGTCCAGCTTCTTCTCCAACGATTAAAGGCGATGCTGCAGCAGGGAAAGCCGCATATGCAATCTGTGCGTCCTGTCACGGAGCAAATGGTGAAGGCAACAAAGCTCTTAATGCTCCAGCTATTGCTGGCCAAAATGACTGGTATATCGTTAGACAACTATATAATTTTAAAAACGGAATTCGTGGTGCGGATCCAAAAGATACTTATGGTCAGCAAATGCGTCCAATGGCCATGACTCTTCCAAACGACGCAGCAATAAATAACATTGCTGCCTACATATCTACGCTTAAATAATTTTTTTTGGAAATCTTCTAAGAACCTGTTAAAACAGTTGATTTAAAGCTTTTGTAAAAATATAAATAATAAACATAAATATTGGGTTAAATTATTCTTAGGTGTAATTTTTTTAAATTGAGATGAAAAGACTTCTAAAAGTACTATTTAATTAAAAAATGCTTAACTTCATACAAGGGAAATCTAACGGTTAGGCAAAATAAATCTTATTAGGATTTTGTAAGGTATATACAATATGTTAAAACAGAATTTTTTAATAGTTTGTTTGGTAATTTCCCCTTTTTACGCCTGGGCCCTCGGAAGTATAAATACGACCTATCCTAATCCAGAGCTAAAAGCTAACGAAATTGTAAGTCTTCAACTTATGGCCATGCAACAAAATGATGTTTCAAACCATGGTATTGAAATCACATTCCGCTTTGCTTCTCCCCAAAATAAAGTCCAAACTGGACCCCTAAGTAACTTTATAACGCTAGTCAAAAGTCCTTCCTACCATCCTTTGCTAAACCATATTGATGCAACTTTTCTAAATTTAAAGGTCGAAGGTAATGTGGCCATTCAGGAAGTGATAATCACTACCTCTAAAGGGACCCGCAAAGGTTTCCGCTTTCTTCTATCTCTTCAGCAGGGAGAGCAATTCAAAAACTGCTGGATGACAGATGCAGTCGTTCCCTTCGAGATTTTGGAAGTTTAGAAAAAATTGATGTTATATTTCCAAATTGAAGAACTATTTGCAAAAAAAATAACATCTCAAAATAAATCAAATTCCTATTTGCCCCTTTAGCTAAATATTGTTATAAATTTATACACGCTCAACTTGTTATACAGGAGGGAGCCAAAGTTATTTAGTTTGTTAAATTTTATATAATTATGCGTTTGTTAAATTTTAATTTTTCAAAGAAAAGGAATTAGTATGAAAATAATATTTGCTGTTGGACTGACTCTCATTCTCGGAATTGGATTGGCTTTGAATGCTTATGCTGCTGGAGATGCAACAAAAGGGAAAGCCGCATATGCGGTTTGTGCTGCCTGTCATGGAGCAAACGGCATGGGGAACAAAGCTCTGAACGCGCCCAGGATTGCTGGTCAAGAACCGTGGTATCTGGAACGCCAACTAAATAATTATAAGAAGGGAATCCGCGGTGCAAATCCCAAAGATTCCTATGGCATGCAAATGCGCCCCATGGCTTTGACTTTAGCCAATGATCAGGCGGTTTCAGACATGGCAGCTTATGTTTCAAGCATGCCTGCGTCAAAACCTTCAGAAAGTACAGTAAAAGGAGATGCCAAAGCAGGAAAAGCATCTTACATGATTTGCCAAACATGCCACGGACCGACTGGTGGTGGTAATAAAGCTTTAAACTCACCCCGACTCACAGGTTTACAGGATTGGTATATCGTACGGCAGTTAAAAAACTTCAAGGCTGGAATTCGAGGCACAAAAAGTGGAGATGTCTTTGGAATGCAAATGCGTCCAATGGCGATGACTTTAGCCAATGATGAGGCTATTAATAATGTCGCGGCATACATAGCTACTTTCAAATAACAGAAAACCACCTTCCTTCTTGAAAGGTTCCTGAAAATTGTGGGACTTTTTCATTCCTGCAACTTAGTTTCCTGCTCTTTAAAAGAGTTTTGATATTCTAAAACCCAAGAGCATTAAAATGCAAATTTTTTTGGAAAAGCGAAACAATGCTACGTCCTGGGCGCGATTATTAATGCTTGGCGCAGCATTGTTGTTAGTCTTGTTAATAAGTTGGTTCTTTTTCTTGGCAGCTGGAATTGAGCCAATGGCCGCTTTCCGGATTATTGGAGAGGAAATTTTTCTGACTAAATATGGCTGGCAGGACCTGTTGGTTAAAATGACACCTTTAATGTTTACAGGACTGGCCGTAGCACTTGCTGCTCAAATGCAGCAGTGGAATATTGGCGCAGAAGGTCAGTTTCACATGGGTACATTTGCCATGACCTGGGTTGCTTTACATTACGATGGGCAACTTCCTGACGGTATGCTAATTATACTAATGCTCATCATGGCCATGATAGGCGGTGGTTTTTGGGGCTGCATCCCCGGATTCTTAAAAGCCCGTTTTGGAGTCAACGAAATCATAACTTCTCTTCTGTTGAATTATGTGGCTGTTGCATGGATAGATTATTTGTTGTTTGGAGCATGGCGTGATCCGGGAACCAACAATTTTCCGATCACTAAAGAATTTTCTGAAGCAGCACAACTTCCTTCATTTGGAAATACTTCAATTCATGCCGGACTTATTCTGGCCTTTGTCATTATAGCAATTGTAGCCTGGGTTTTATGGAGAACCAAGCTTGGTTTTCAAATCCGCCTGACCGGTGACAATCCTGACGCAGCCCGTTACTCCGGAGTTAACATTAGGACATTGACAATCCTGGTCTTTGCCGCAAGTGGAGCAATTGCAGGCCTTGCCGGATTCAGCGAAGTAGCAGGTATTCATTACCGTTTGCAGCAAAATATTTCCATCGGCTATGGTTATACGGGAATCATTGTGGCCTGGCTTGCCAGGAATCATCCGCTTGGTGTTGTCTTAAGTGCATTTTTTATGTCAATTGTTTTTGTCAGTGCAGAGGTTTTGCAAATTGAATACGGGTTGCCAATTTCAATGGTATATTTGTACCAGGGTATTATTTTGTTTACAGTTTTGGGTTCTGATATTTTCACTGAATATCGACTTAGGATAACTCGTTTTTGGGTTTATCCAAAAACACACAAAAACACAAGATAAATGGAACAAGAAAAATTATTTTATAAAATCAAACGTTCCATAAAATAAATGTTTTTGTGTGTTTTGGCAAAATTTAAGAGTTCTAATTAAAAACAAAAAGATATGGAATTTTTCATACAAATTTTGATTGCCGCAGTTGCCATGGGAACGCCGTTATTATTCGCAACACTGGGTGGAGTGATCAGTGAGCGTGCGGGCGTGATCAATCTAGGAATGGAGGGGCTGATGCTCGTGGGAGCGTTAGTGGCCTTTGTTGTCATGTTGAATACCGGAAACTATTTTTATGCAGTTGCTGCCGCGGCTTTTGCTTCCGGAATTGTGTCAATGATTCACGGGATAGTTTGTTTAATGTTACGGGCAAGTCAGATTGCTTCAGGGCTGGCACTGACTTTTTTTGGTACTGGACTAAGTGGTTTGTTTGGTGACAAATTGATGGGAGAAACTGTGGAACCTTTAAGCCGGATTCCAATACCCGGATTACATACTATTCCGGTGCTTGGACCGGTGCTTTTCAATCAGGATGTCATTGTTTATTTTTCATACCTTTGTGTCGCCTTATCGTGGTGGCTGCTATTCAAAACTCGGATTGGTCTGAACATCCGTTCAATAGGCGAAGCTCCGGAGGTTTGTGATTCACTTGGACTTTCCGTGTTGAGTTATCGTTTTTTTGCAGTTGTAGGAGGTGGAATGTTGATTGGAATTGGAGGAGCGTATTTTCCGCTTGCATTAACTCCGTTTTGGGTAGATGGTATTACTGCGGGACGCGGATGGATTGCTGTTGCTTTAGTCATCTTTGCTTTTTGGGACCCGCTAAAGGCCCTTGGGGGAGCTTATCTCTTTGGTCTTGCTCTCGCACTGGAACTGCGTCTGCAAATATTGGGCATCGATATGTCACCATATTTTTTGAAAATGCTGCCCTATGTTTTAACGATCTTGGTACTGACTTTGGTTACGATCCGGAATAACCGGCGAGGAATCCAGGTCATGCCTGCCGCACTTGGAAAAGTTTTTTTCAGAGGTGAAAAACATTGATCTTATGTGCGGATTCACCCGGCTTTTGCCGGATTTTGAAATGAACCGATTTGAGGTTCTTTTAACCTTTCTCTAGGAGATAAAATGAGAAAATTAATTTCAATAATAATATCAACCACTCTAACCATGTTATTGGTAGGAGGGTCTGCTTGGGCTGCAAAACCAAGTGTTGGTTTCATTTATGTTGGCCCCGTTGGAGACGGAGGTTGGACCCATGCTCATGACTTGGGACGCAAAGCATTAGAGGAAGCCGGACATAAGACATATTTTGTAGAGAGTGTTCCTGAAGGATCTTCTGAGGGACCGATCTTAAAGATGGCACGAAAAGCCGACATAGTTTTTACCACCAGTTTTGGTTTCATGGATCCAACTTTGAAAGTCTCAAAAAAGTTTCCTGACAAAACCTTCCTGCACTGCTCCGGATTTAAGCAAAGCAAAAACATGGGTAACTATTTTGGGCGCATGTATCAGGCAAAATATCTTGCCGCCATCATTGCCGGAGGCATGAGCAAAAAGGGACGAATAGGTATTGTCGGCTCCCAGCCAATTCCAGAAATAATCCGGCATATAAATGCCATCACACTTGGTGCACAGCAATCCAATCCAAATATTGAAGTTGAAGTCTTGTGGATCAACAGTTGGTTTGATCCTGCCAAAGAAAGTGATGCAGCTCAAGCTCTCATTGACAATGGTGCTGACGTGATTGTAACCATGGCAGACTCTCCAGCAACAGTTCAAACATCAAAGAAAAATGGAGTTTACGCTATCGGTAATGATACAGATATGGCCATCTATGGTAAAGAGGCTCATTTGACCGCGGCTGTCTGGAACTGGGATGTCTATTATCTTGAAGCCGTCAAATCTGTGGAAAACGGAACCTGGAAAGCAGGCTCTCATTGGTGGGGACTTGACAGTGGAATTGTTGGCCTGACCAGTTTTCATCCGGATGTTCCACAATCACTGATTGTACAAATGAACAGAGAAAAAGGTAGAATCCTTAGTGGCACAATGGATGTGTTTGATCATGGATTTACCAAACAGGATGGAACTCGTGTTACAAAAGCCTTAAATGACGGAGAAATGCTCGGCATGATGTATTACGTCAAGGGAATTATTTCCAAGGTACCTTCCGGTTAATTATTTTCTTTTTAAATTCAGACAACCATATGTCGGGTTAGGCTTTGACTTAACCCGACATATGGCATAATCGATTAAAAGAGTCTTTTTACCTGACTCTATGCTTTTCGGCAAGAAAAGTTGAACTCTTCCCTTTACTAAAAAATTTCCATGAAAAATAAATGGTCTGCTTTTATTGATCAGAACTACGACGTTCCGGAAGTTAAATTTGCTTTGAAGTCAGTTAAAATCCTCACCGGGACTAAGAAAAGGTTTTTAAAACACCTTTCATTTGGAACTGAACCTTCAGAATATGGTAAAACTCTTTCCGCATATAATTTAGACATTCAACTAGAAGTGGAGAAGAATGGTTGATGAGGCTTTGTCCAGCATGAGCCTGACTGAGATCTCCGAAGCACTTGTCAAGCGGGAGGTATCTTCACAGGAAGTTGTCAGGAACAGTCTGGAAGAACTAGAAAAACGAGGCCCCTCACTTAATTGCGTGGCTCGTTTGTTTCCAGAACAGGCACTGGCCGAAGCTGAAACAGCTGATCAGGAGTTATCCTCCGGAATCTCGCAGGGACCACTGCACGGCGTACCTCTTTTGCATAAAGACATGTTTTACCGTACAGGTAAAATCTCTGCGTGTGGTTCTAAAATTTGTGAAGATTATGTTCCAGATGTGACTGCTACAGTTCTGCTCAAACTCGACCAGGCTGGAGCTTTGGATATCGGCAGATTGAAAATGGTCGAGTTTGCTTACGGACTGACCGGTCACAATGAAATAACTGGTGATGTCCGCAATCCTTGGAATCCGGAATACATTCCAGGTGGTTCTTCAAGCGGTCCGGCAGCAGCAGTAGCTGGTTTTTTGAGTTATGGCTCACTTGGTTCTGACACAGGAGGGTCCATTCGCTTTCCTGCATCTTGCTGCGGGCTGGTTGGCATGAAACCAACTTACGGACGTGTCAGCCGTTTTGGTGCAATGCCGCTTTCATTTTCACTGGATCATATCGGTCCGCTTACCAGAACTGTTGCAGACTGTGCTTTGCTCACACAAATTATTGTAGGTAAAGATACAAACGATTCCACTTCTTACTATCAACCAAAACCAGATTTTCTTTCCAGGATAGAGTCAGGAATTCAGGATTTGAAAATAGGTGTTCCGACAACATACGGAAACGGACCTTTAGGTTTTTTAGATCAACTGCATCCGGAGGTACAGAGGGAAATGGAGAGTAGCTTAGCTGTTTTTCGGAGCCTTGGAGCAAAAGTTGTTGAGATACCATTACCGGAGAATTTTGAAATCAGCAACAATATGGCCAACATAATTGCCGGTGCAGAGAGCAGTTCCGCCCATGCAAACTGGTTGAAAGAACAACCGGAAGATTACGGTTCCCAGACGCGTGAACGTTTGCTGACCGGTTTATTGTTTTCTGCAGTTGATTACCTAGACGCACTTAAACTGCGCAAGGTCATTTTGGAGGATTTTCTAAAGGAAGTTTTTGAAAAAGTGGATGTGCTTCACGCGCCTGTTGTACCAATTCCTGTTCCTACACTGGAAGAGTCAAACATAAAGGCAAATCCGGGTTTCATCGAATATCTTATTTTACTCGGCCACTTTACACGCCCTTTTGATTATCTTGGCCTTCCTGCTTTGTCAGTACCGGCCGGATTAACAGATAACGGTTTACCTTCCGGTTTTCAGTTAGTAGCTCCGCCTTTTGAAGAAGCTCTGTTGTTTCGTACTGCTCGTGCTTTTGAAAAAGAAAATCCGTGGTCTTATCCTCAAGTATCCTTAGACTGATTTTTGCTTATAAATTAAAGTTGACTGTCTTGAATAAAGTCTTAAATCCACACAGTCATTTCGAGTGTAGATTAATATTTTAATGATTTTAGTGTGATGGCTTATATAATATTTCTCGCTTCGCTCGAAATGACGCGGTTTTAGGGCTTTTTCAACTGCATCAAAGATTTACATAAAATTATTTCAGTTATTCCTTGACATAATACTCACTTTCAACGAAAATCCTGAGTCAGATTGATCATCAAAATTTTATTTTTGATACTATTTGAAAAATATTATTAATCAGCAAAACAAAACCTGCACAGTCTAGAATAAATATAGTCATTTCAGTTGTTGTTATTCATATCCATCTTAAAACTTGCAAATTCAGCTGGATGTGCAATTCTTCTACCTAAAGATTTTTGATTAAAATCAATCTACTAATTTAATTGAGTAAACTTAAGCATCAAATATTGGAAACATGAATCAGGAGATAACCTTATGAAATTCAATGTGAGACATGGGGGATTCACCCTTATTTTATTATTACTTGGCCTGCCTGCGTATGCTGGAGGCGGAGGTGGAGGGAACAGCTTAATTGAGCCATTAGGTGCCATGCTGTTGGCAGCGGCTGTAGTGGCTATAATATTGAGCTACGCCAAACAGGCAAGTTTGTTTGCATTCATCATTGTCGGCGTTTTGGGTGGAATCTTTGGTGTGAGGGAAGTCATCAACAAAGACGTTATGACCGCTTTTGTTGATATTGGAATCACCCTTTTGCTTTTTATGGCCGGAATGGAAGTCGATATTCCCGGATTGATCAAACGATGGAAACTGTTGTTGATCAACGGGTTTGGCCAGATCATCGGTTTGTTCGGCATCAGTGCGGCTCTTGGTCTGCTGTACGTCGGCATTGACGCGGATTATATGGCAGCAGCGGGTTTACCGGTGGAAAATGCCGCACCTGCCCTGATCTATTTTGCACTTTGCCTGACATTGTCTTCCACAATTTTGGTAATTGGGACACTCAAAAGTACAGGCCAAATTGCTGAAGAACATGGGCAGGTAGCACTTGGTCTGATGGTCCTGCAAGATATTGTGGCGGTAGTAGCACTTGCCATTCTCGGCAGTCTGAATCCAGACAAAGTCGGTGGCGCTTCACTGGGGGTTGAAGTTGCGATGATTTTTGCAAAAATGATCGGCCTGGCCATCGTCCTTTATTTTGTGACCAAGTATCTTCTCAATCCACTTTTCAAGTTTTTCGCACAATCAGGCGAGTTGCTCTTTATCGGCACTTTGGGATATGGTATGGGAGTTGCGGGACTTTGCGAAGTTATTCATTTTTCTTCAGGAATCGGTGCTTTTTTTGCTGGAGCCACTCTTGCCGCACTACCATATCGACATGAGATTGAAGACAAAGTAGAACCCCTAAAAGCCTTCGGTATTATCCTCTTTTTTATGGGACTTGGTTTCGATATTTCCGAATTAAAACCGGAACAGATGCTAGGTGGTTTAACAGAAGGTTTAATACTTGCGATCTTGGTCGTAGTTCTTACTATTCCATTGATGCTTTTTTTGGGATACATGAGTCGTTTGAGTGGCAAACCTTCTTTTCTCATGGGCGCCATTATTAACCAAAGTTCAGAATTTTCTTTGATGCTAGCAGTGCTTTGTTGGCAGTACAAACTTTTTGATCCACATTTATTTATTGTGATCACTTTGGTAGTCTTAATCTCATTTTTCTTTTCTTCACTGGGGCATCAATTTCTTGGACCTATCTATGGAGTATTTTCAAAGGTCCTGAATTTTATGGATGGACGATCGACTGCTAAAGCAGAGTCCGGTACTGAAGAGTTTGTATTGGAAGGACACGTAGTAATCATGGAATATAACGAGCTGGCAATTGAAATTGCTGATTTTTACGCTCAGCGGGGACAACAAGTTTTGCTATTGGACTTAGACCCGCACATTATAGAACATTTTGAAAATCAGCACGCTCACACTAACATACACGCACACTACTCAAATATGGCCGATCCAGATGTTTGGGAAGACTTAGCATTTAACAAAGCAAAAGTGGTGATCTCCTGTATGGATGGAGGCCAGGAGGCAGAATTGGCAATTTCCCGCTGGCTCAAAAAGGAATCTCCAGACATTCCGTTTATTGCTGCAACCTCCTCGCATGAAGAAACTTTGGAATTGTATGGAGCAGGTGCACGCTATGTAATTCAAACAGAGTATCTGGCCGCAAAATCCTTCCGTAATATGTTTGAAATGGAAGAAACTAAGCAACCCAAAGAAGCTTTCCGTGATGCTGGTGAAAGTCATTTTTCTGAAACAAAAAAACTGCAAGAGGGTTTAGGCGAAGCTTTTGCTAAAGTTTAATTTCATGCTAAACAATATACAAAGAGGTCTTATGTCTAAATCACTTTACTTCAGATTCACGGCCATTTTAGCTGTTGGACTATTAGCCGCTTTTCCTGCATATGCAGGAGGTGGAGGCTGGTTCATTAAACCTCTAGGGTTGATGCTAGGTGGGGCAATGCTGCTCACAATAGTACTAACAAAACTCAAGCAGTCAAATATTCTGTCTTTTGTGATCATGGGTTATATCATGGCTAGTATTGCTGGACTTCCTGAAACCTCGCTTGATCAGCTTGACGAACAATATAATGGAATACGTTCCATTCTTTCTGGATTCCAGCAAATTGGTATTGTGCTGATTCTATTCATGACTGGACTGCAATTCAACCTCATTGACATAACTAAGAGGTTAAATCTGATTCTTGTCAATGGAGTCGGTTATATGGGTTTGGGATTGCTTCTGTATTTTTGGGCTGCATCTTTTTTTGCAGGTACAGAAGGCTTTAGTGAAAGCATTTATTTTGCGCTTTGCCTTGCAGTTCCATCAAGCATACTGGTTCTTTCTGCCTTGGAAAATAGTGGAACCGAAGAATCACTACAAGGTCAAATTTCAAAGGGTATTGCTGTAATTAGTTCCCTTTGTGCAATCGTTTTCATTGCCAAGTTAAGTGCTACTGGAGTAGTAAGTCAAATTTCCGATTCCTCTACTTTATTTTCTGGAGCGGATTCTTTCATGGAATTCAACCTATGGCTGACAGAAAGATTGGTTTTTTTGGTGGTTATTCTAATGATCCTGTCAAAAGTAGTACTGAAACCAGTTGTACGATATTTATTACGATCCCCAGAACTTTTGTTTGTCAGCGCTCTGGGATACTGTATGGGTATTGCGGCCATTTGCGGTTACATAGGAATTTCCCCTGAAGCTGGAGCTTTCTTCGCCGGAATTTCAGTAGGGAACCTGCCGTACAGGCTTGACATTGAGGACAAAGTTGGTCCACTGAAATTATTCGGACAAGCATTATTTTTCCTGACACTCGGAGTAGAAATAGCAACAATTCAGGTCGTAAACTTTTCTGGAAATATGGGGGCAATCATACCACTCTTGATTTTAGTTGTTATCATCAAACCGTTCTTTTTAATAATTACCGGGTATGCTACAAAGCTCAAAGGACGTACCGCATTTTTTATCGGGACGACCTTAAATCAGTCATCAGCTATTTCAATCATTGTCGCCCTTTTAGCCTGGAAATATAGTCTCTTTAACGATCGCCTTTTTGCGATTATAATTACAGTAATTCTTCTTTCACTCCTAATCTCATCCATGGGTCATGCTGTTCAACCGGGACTATATAATTCTTTCAAATGGCTTGTTGGTGTATTAAACCGAAATATTTCAGCCTTAGACCTGGAAAACAATCAGCAAGTCGTACTTAAAGACCATGTTGTACTGCTGGGTTTTAACGAAATAGCGCAGGAAATAGGAGAGTTTTATGAGGATCAACTTACTCCAGAACGCGTTTTATTGATCGACTGCGATCCAGAAATTATCAAACATTTTCAGGAACGCAAAGATTCAAACGTTGATCCGGTTTATGCTGACCCAAACGACCCTAAGGTGTGGAGAGAATATAAACTTAGTGAGGCAAAAGTTGTTGTTTCCTGTACTGGAAGTGACTTAGATTCTGATCTGGAACTCGCAGGTTACATTAGGCATACAGCACCTGATCTTCCGTTTTTAGCTGTCACAACCTCTCATGAGGATTCACTAAAACTTTACGAGAGTGGGGTCCGTTATGTTGTTCAGACTGATCAACTTGCATCAAAAACCTTCAGAGGTATCTTTGAGGAAGAAATAGACAAACCGGCCCATGAGTCTTTTGTGGAAGCAGGCGACAATCACTGGAAGGATACCCGCTCGATCAGGGATGGATTGGGAGATATATTCAAGCTGGTCTGATTTTTTCCAGATAAAAGTATGTATGGGTTTTACGGATTTAATTCTCTTTTAATCAAAGCCTGGCTCTCACATTTGGAGCGCGCAGTTGGTTAGCCCTGAACTGTTCCACCCGCTTGTGACCAAGTTTAATCAGGTTTTCTATTTGCTGCTCAGGTACTTTCATCAATCCTGCTATTTCACGCAATAACTTTTCTTCCCTCTCATCAAAATTTCTGTCAACTGCAGCTATATTGAGCAGGCTTTCGAGAATATGATCTCTATCTTTTGTACTGAAATCCATTGCTCCAATCGGCGGTGTCTGCCAACGTAGAATATATTCTTCAAGCTCCTGAATTTTTCTTTTATCCCGAACTATTCGAATAGCTGAGTGGAGGAAAGAGCGTTCATGAAGATCAATATGCTCGTCTGCCATCACCATTGCAATTACTGCACTGGCAAACCAATACAGTTGTTCTTCAGGCATTCGGCCTATCAAATCAGTGTCAAACTCAGGAATTTCATGTTCCATTGTATTTGATGTTATATCTCGTAAAGCCCTGGTACTTTTCAATGCTTTACGGGCATTCTCATTACCGAATTTAGCTGCTTCATGTAACCAATGATATGATTCATCCAAGTTCTTTGGTACACCTTTACCATTATAATTCATTAAACCAAGATTATATTTTGCTTGTGTATGGTTCAGAATTGCCGCCTGATGGAAACAACGGTATGCTTCCTCATAATTTTCGTCTTTTTTGAATAACGTTAGCCCTTTACGGTATAATTTTTCTGCTTCTTCAGACGGTTTAACGTCTTCCTCTGTACTTTCTGAACTCTCAACAGGTTTGAGAACATCTCCATTTTTCTTACCCTTAATAGGGGGGGCTGAGGCAATATAAATCAAACGGTCTCCAGGCTTTACCTGCAGATCAGGATGAGGATTAACAAGGAGTTTGTGAGTCTGACAGCAGATCAGTCCTACAGGCAGTTCACCCTCTTTTTCCTTCAAATTTAAAATAGTTGAAAGCCAACTGTCTTCTTCCCATTCCCGACTTAATTGGCGGACATGCAGACTCTGGGTAGTAGGTTCCTCCGAAACAATTTCTTCAATCAATGTACCTAATCCGGGATTTAATGCTGACTGGGAAAGGATGGGCGCAATTAACTCTTCCGGTTCCAGACAAAAATCACAGCCAACCTTGAAAAGTTGTTGATCAAAGTCTTCTTTGTGATAAGTTGCAATGGTAAACACTTCTCCATCAGTTGCCTGTTCCAGACGCAGGACAGCCATCAGGTTTTGACCATCATCTGCATGATCAATCAGGGCCACTTTCGCCTCTGTTGATCTGGCTTCCAGAAACGATTTTTCTGAGTTTGAATCTCCTTCAATCCATTCGACATCCAAGTTATCAGGAATTTCCTCCATTAGCGGAGTCTCTGAAAGCACGATTATCTTCTCAGGTTGATTTCTTTGACTCATTTCTAGCAAACATCGATTAATGAATACCTGATTATCGGAACTAATTAAAATGTGTCCGTCGATACCTATTTCATCCATTCCCATCACATCAATAGCATTTTTTTCAAGATCGCCTTTTGGGTTTGACTCAGTGACATCAAATTGCATTACCGAACTGCCTTCCGAAATTTCAAACGGTTCCAGCTGCATTATTAAACTATCTTTCGGAATTTCAAATGAAGCATCAGGATTGATAAGTACTACTTCATTTATAACAACTGCAAGAGGCATAATTCCATGGTTCTGTTTATTCGTTTTTATCAGCTCCAGCCAGGTTTTACCAATATGTAAAGAATCAGTTTTTTTAGTGGCAATTTGATGTCCGTGGTTACGATTGATCACTGAATTGATCCATGCCGGAGCACCCTGTGAATGATAAGCTGACAGCATCATAGGAACGTAGAGATCATATGGATCCAGAGCATGGTCACAACCGACATCTTCAAAATACTTACGATATTCCCGGCCGACATATTGTGCCTGAGTCACAATCCTTCCGTCACTCAAAGTTTCAAGCTGCAAAACTGTCATCAGGGCATAACTGCTGTCTTTAAAAAATACATAGGCAATTTTCGCTTTTGCTGCAGCTGCCTTCCTTAAAACGTTTAGATCAAAAGAATTACCTGAGACCCATTTTAATCTTTTGTATGACGTTGCCAACAGCGGATGTTCATCAAAAGGAGAAATCAATACAACCTTGTCTCTCTTTACATATTTTTGATTCTGAGAGAGAATTTCCTTCATCCAGGTTGGATCATCAGAACATATCAAAATATGGCTTTTTATCTTAATGGAATCCAGTCCGCGATCACGCCCGGAGCGAAACTCCTGAAACTTGTCTGTAACCATTGAAACAACAATTGAAAAATTGATTAAACCTGCCGCCATTACAAAAAAAGTAAATATTTTTCCCTGAACAGTTTCCGGCGACATGTCACCATAGCCCACTGTAGTAAATGTAACTACTGTCCACCAGAGAGAACTGAATAGTGAAGCGAAGGCGCTTTCTTTATTTCCAGACAAAATATACTCAATTAAATATATTCCGATTGTAGAAAACATCAGAAAAACTGGAATCATCAGAATCAAAAATAAACGTATTTTCATTTTAAATTTTATCAGCAGATTATTTTAATCTCATGGATTATGACTAAAAATGTTTCAGGAAGCATGTAATTCATGGCCATTTTCAGTCTGTATGATTAAACTTTTTTCTTCATTAACAGAACAATTTTACCAAATTTGCAAGCCCTTTTGCAATTAATACGTTTTTTACATGCAAATTTTGGGACACTGTAAAAATACTGCTTCAGAGTGTTTTAAATAGTTCCTTAAGTAGAGCGAGTAAATGAAAGAGTAGAATAAAGTGGAGAGACTATAATTTTGGTCAAATAGACAGACACAATGGAAATTCTAAAGATGTCTGAAGGCGAATCAATGAATTTATTGGTTG